>ERZ857801.217-NODE-217-length-83838-cov-12.108232_pt1 | contig 83838 bp, 83 predicted proteins | sample MGYA00519762_ERZ857801 | MGnify/ENA primary metagenome ERZ857801 (study PRJEB31778, sample SAMEA3449368) | human gut metagenome | biome: human gut; feature: human-associated habitat; material: faeces | place: United Kingdom | collected 2010/2012 ...
GTGAACTTTTCATAAATTAATTTTATAGGGTGATCATATCATAAATTATTCATACTTGTCTTTTAAAATATTTGACACAAAAGAAAAAAAATGGTAAAATATTATGGTAACTAGAGGCTTAGGTTAAAAACAGGAGGAAACATATGAAGCTAGAGGTAATAGACAAACTCTATTTTCCATCAGAGAATATGTGCTTTCAAGGCACTAAAGAAAAATTGGAAAAGAAGCTAAAAGAAGGATATTTGCACAGGAGCGGTTCCAATGGAAGCTATATTTTAGTCAAACCAGCTGAAGCAAAGATTTTGGCTAAAGCTAACGGAAAAAATATAGTTGTAGATGCTAGAGGAGAAATTAAGAGAATCTATAATGTGGAAAGAATTTCTGAAAAAAGATTGAATATGCTGGTAGAAAGCATTAAATCTGGAGAAAATGAAGCTTTTTACACTAAAGAAGGTGGATTAAGAGTCGAACCAAAAGCTAAATAACACCTGGCACTATATAGAAAATAAATATTTTCTATATAGTGCTTTTCCTTTTAAAACAGAAAAATTCAATCAAAACATAAAATAAAAAAAGCTGAATAAAAATTAATAAGAATAATTTTTAGGAGGCTCTTTATGGCAAGAAATAACAAAATAAAATATCACAAATCAACAAAAGAAAAAAATAACAAAAAAACAAAAATAATATTAATAATAGGACTAATAGCAATAATAATATCCACAACAATTATTATCACAAAAAATAAAAACAATACGACTAAAATTTCAAAAATTGGAAAGAATAGTACTAGTCAAGAAATTGTAGATTATATTTTAAATATTAGCTCATATGAAACCCAAATAGATGTAGAAATAAAAAGCAACAAAAATTCGAATAAATATAAATTAAGTCAAAGCTATATAAAAGATGAAAAAAGCATACAAGAAGTAATAGAACCAGAAAATATACAAGGAGTAAAAATAATAAAAGAAAAAAATAATCTAAAAATAGAAAATACAAAATTAAGTTTAACAAAAATAATAGAAAATTATCAAGACGTAACACAAAATATATTAGATTTAAGTGCATTTATAGAAAATTATAAAAATAACAAAAATTCAAAATATACAGAGCAAAACAATCAAATAGTAATGGAGACAACAGCACTAGCAGAAAACAAATATCAAAAATATGAAAAACTATACATATCAAAAGAAACTGGAAAACCTGAAAAAATGGAGATAAAAGATACTAACCAAAATACTATAATTTACATAATATATAATGAGATAAATATAAACACTTACAATGCAAACTTGACACATACCAATATTAGGAGTGAAGGTTATGGTAATAAAAAGAGGAGATATGTTTTATGCTGATTTAAGTCCGGTTGTAGGTTCTGAACAGGGTGGAATACGCCCAGTATTAATTATACAAAATGATTTAGGGAACAAATATAGTCCTACAGTAATCGCTGCAGCAATAACATCACAAATGAACAAAACAAAACTTCCAACACATATAGAAATTAATTCAGAAAACTGCGGATTAAAAAATGATTCTGTTGTCTTAGCAGAACAAATAAGAACAATAGATAAAAGCAGACTAAAAGAAAAAATAGGACACATTGAAGATGAAAATATAATAAATAAAATAAATAATGCTTTGGGAGTAAGTTTTGGACTTGGAGAATAATAAAAAAGTTGCAATACAAATAATTGTATTACAACTTTTTTTATAAACTAGATTTTAATTTTTTTATAGCTTTAATTTCAGCAAATAAATTATCAATTTGTGAAATTTTCGTATTTAGAATATTTTTATAAGATTCTAAAATTTCAGAATAATTTTCAACTGTTTCCCTACCAGTCATTAGAACTTTCATTCCTTCAAGATAATAGTTTTTAGTCTTATCATCTTTAGCAGAATTCATTTTTTTTGCATATTTATCAATTTGTTCCAATCTTTTTATATCTTTTTTCAAATCCTTTAGATAATTCATGGTACAAGAAATTTCATATTCAATATCATCGATAACAACTTTCATTAAAGCCTTTACAATTAGAGGATTATTCTTTCCTAAGGTTGGAATTTTAACAGAACCACTAGGATTATGCTCAGGCTTAGTCTCATCTGCAAGAAATTTGATAGTTTCAGAAGCTTTGGGAGGAGTAGCATCACTAATTAAAATTTTAACAGTCTCAGCTATACCAACATGAGATTTATATTGTCTTTTACTAGCAATTGCATCATATTCATCAGCAACTTTAATAATTTGACCTTCATAGGGAATTTCATCTTTTGTCAATCCATTAGGGTAGCCAGAGCCGTTTAAAGCTTCATGATGATAAATAGGACCAGCCGCATAAGGACGTAGTTTTTCATCTTGCATACAAATTTTATAACCAATTGTTGTATGAGTTTTCATAATTTCAAATTCCTCTGGAGTTAAAGCAGAAGGTTTTTGTAAAATTGCTGGTGGAATAAATTGTTTTCCAATATCATGTAAATAAGCACAAATTGTACAATATTCCGTAAAAGTTTTTTTGCAATGTAAATACTCACAGATTCTACAAACTAAACTAGCAACATTTTCAGAATGTTGTCTAGTAAACATATCTAAACTTCCTAAAATATTTAATTGATATTGCATTGTTTTATCTAAATTATAAGATTTTAAAATAGTTCTATCATAAAAATCAAAAACTTCTTTCTTCATAATAAACTCCTTTTTATCTATAGTATAAAAAAATTTTAACATAAAATATAAATAACTTCAATGAATAATTGTAAAATTTGTAAAAATGTGATATTATATATAGCAAATGAAAATTTTGGAGGAAAACAATATGTATAGAACAAAAACATGTGGAGAATTAAATATATCAAATGTAAACGAAACAGTAGAATTAGCAGGATGGATACAAAAAATAAGAGATTTAGGAGCAATGATATTTATTGATTTAAGAGACCAATTTGGAATTACTCAAATTGTTATAAATGATGAAGCTCTAAAAGAACAAGCAAAAACATTAACAACAGAGAGTTGTATCCACATTTCAGGAAAAGTTGTGGAAAGAAGTAACAAAAATACTAAAATTCCAACAGGAGAAGTAGAAGTAATAGCAAATGAAATAGAAATATTAGGAAAATGCAAAAATGTACTTCCATTTGAAATAAATACAGACCAAGAAGTAAGAGAAGATTTAAGACTTGAATATAGATTTTTGGATTTAAGAAATGAAAAGTTACATAACAATATTTTACTTCGTTCAAAAATCTTAAAAACATTAAGAGACAAAATGGATGAACTAGGATTTGCAGAAATTCAAACACCAATCTTAGCAAACTCATCACCAGAAGGAGCAAGAGACTATTTAGTACCAAGTAGATTAAATCCAGGAGAATTTTATGCATTACCACAAGCACCACAACAATTCAAACAACTATTAATGGTATCAGGATTTGATAAATACTTCCAAATAGCACCATGTTTTAGAGATGAAGACCCAAGAGCAGACAGAGCTCCAGGAGAATTTTATCAATTAGACTTTGAAATGAGTTTTGCAACACAAGAAGATGTATTCAAAGTAATAGAAGAAGTAGTACCATATACATTTAAAAAATTTACTAATTGGAAAGTTGATGAAGGTCCATTTATAAAAATTCCATATAGAGAAGCAATGGAAAAATACGGAATAGACAAACCAGATTTAAGAAACCCATTAATAATTCAAGATGTAACAAAATGCTTTGAAAATTCAGACTTTAAAGCATTTGAAGGAAAAACAATAAAAGCAATAATAGTTCCAAATGGAGCAGAACAAGGAAGAAAATTCTTTGATAAAATGACAGAATTCGCTACATCAGAAGAAGTAGGAGCAAAAGGATTAGCTTGGACAAAATATGAAGAATCAGGAGATGTTACAGGAGGAATTGCTAAATTCATTACAGACGAAATCAAAGAACAATTAATAAATGAATTTGGAATGACTAAAAATTCAAGTGTATTCTTCATAGCAGATGAATTTAAAACAGCACAAAAAATAGCTGGTTTAGTTAGAATTGAATTAGGAAAAAGACTAGATTTATTAGAAAAAGATGTATATAGATTTTGCTATATAGTAGACTTCCCAATGTATGAATTATCAGATGAAGGAACAATAGACTTTAACCATAACCCATTTTCAATGCCACAAGGAGGAATGGAAGCATTAGAAACAAAAGACCCATTAGATATATTAGCATATCAATATGACTTAGTATGTAATGGTTATGAAATGGCATCAGGAGCAGTAAGAAACCATAATCCAGAAATAATGGTAAAAGCTTTTGAAATAGCAGGTTATAAAGAGGAAGATGTAAAAAATAGATTTGGTGCATTATACAATGCTTTCCAATATGGAACACCACCACACGCTGGTGCAGCGCCTGGGGTAGACAGAATGGTAATGTTAATAGAAGACTCTCAAAACATAAGAGAAGTAATAGCTTTCCCTAAAAACAAAAGAGCTAGAGACCTTCTTATGAGAGCACCTTCAGTTGTTTCAGAACAACAATTAAAAGATGTACATATAAAATTAGATCTTGATAAAAATAAATAAATTTATAAAATAAGTAAATTCATAATGCCTCGAATTTACTTATTTTTGTTGATGTTATTAACATAATGTGCTATAATATTAATGTATATTTTTAATATAAAGCTAGTGTATAGCGGAAAAGGAGGAATTTACTATTATGACCGAAGCCATAAAAAGCTTGATACTAAATGGAAAATCAACAAAAGAAATACGGAAAGTAATAGATGATTTTCCAGAGAATGTTACAACTGAATATTTTGAAAGTTTAGGATTTGAAAATCCAGAGGCAATAAAATTAAAATGGAAACTTCGAAAGAATAATCAACAAGAAAACAGAAGGATGGAAGTAGAAAATGCAAGAAGAAAATTATTAGAATCAAAAAGCTATATATTTTCTAATAATGCAAATCCAAATTTTGTTTTAGTAGATACCTGTGCATTTCAATTTAAAAAAGGATTAGAAATAATAGATAATGCTAAAAAAGTGATTATTATAAATTCTATTATGAAAGAAATGAACAAAGTTCAAAAGAAACTAGCAGGGGAAAAGTTAGGAAGAACAATAAGATTTTATAAAAAAGAAATCGCTGCTAAAGAAAAATATAAAATAATATCCAATAAAAAATCAATAAATTCAAATTATTGTGATGATAGTATTTTAGAATTTCTTAGTGGTATTCCTAAAAATGAAGAAAGGCCAACATTATTAACAGCTGATGTAGAATTAACTGAAAGAGCAAAAAGCTATGGATTTGAGTATATTTTAATTGTAAATAATACTTCAAATGAAGACAAAAAGAAAGAAAAAATGTTAGAACATATAGTTCAAATTGAAGAAGAAAATTCTGACAAAAATGAAAGCTTTGAAGTATTGCCAAAGAATAAAACATTTCAGTTTTATGGAGCAACTTTTAAGGTGAAAAATGAAGAGATTTTCATTAAAAAATTTAATCCTCATGCAAAAGTATTTATATCAGCAACAAACAAAATAACAGAAGTAACAGAAATAAACACAAAAAAGATTGTTAAAATTTCAGAGTTTGACAATATAGTAGTGTTAGCAAGGAGTCAGAAAAATAGAGACATTAAAGGAACAAAAATCGTAATAGTAGATGGAGAAATCCAATATGATGAAGAAATATATACATTTCTCAATGATATTTATCTAAGTAAAATGTTGCCAGAAGAATTACAAAATGAGGCAAAAAAACTTATGATAAATTAAAAACGAAAAGTCTAGTACGTATTGTACTAGACTTTTTGTCAAAATATGTTATAATATATATGTAATATTTAAAAATGGAGGTATAAAAATGGAATATAGATATGAACCAAAAGGTGTATGCTCATATGAGATGATAATAGACATAGATGGAGACACAATAAAAAAAGTTACAATCGAAGGTGGTTGTGCAGGAAACACAGTTGGAGTTTCAAGATTAGTAGAAGGAATGAAAATTGATGAAGCAATAAAAAGATTAAAAGGAATTCCATGTGGATTTAAAGGAACATCTTGCCCAGACCAATTAGCAAGAGCATTAGAAGAATTTAAAAATAATCAAAAATAAATATAAAATAAAAGTCGAGTAGATAATAAATAATTATAATCTACTCGATTTTTTATAAAGATTAAGCAGAAAGAATAAAATCTTTATTTGCTAATAATAATCTCTTAATCAATTCAATTTGTTTCTTAGATAAATGAGAATTTTTATCTAAGTCATATAAACTTTTAATAATCATAGCCATTTCGACATCAGCATCTATTTCAGATGATTTTAAGGTTTTGCTTTCAGAATTTCCAAGTAAATAATCAATAGAAACATTGAATACATTTGCAATCTTTGCAACAACATCAAGTCTTGGAACTCTTTCACAGGTTGAATATCTACAAATAGTAACATTAGAAGTACCAATCATTTTGGCTAACTGAGTTTGTGTCATATTATTTTCTTCTAATAAAGCGTTTAACCTATAGCTAAATTTTTCAACTTTAAAATCCATATAAACCCTCCTATATCAATTATTATAGAACTATAACTAGGAAGTTCTACAATATTTAACCTAAATTATAATCGAATAAAAACAATTAGCCAATCGGATAAAATAACGAAATCAAAATACCAAAAATAAAATTTACAAACAACAAACTAAATATGAAAGTTCTTAGTGCAAATTGTCGAAAGATATGTTATAATAGAAAAAGATTAAAAAATAAAGAAAGAGAGAAAAAATGAAAAGAGTTTTATTAGGAATGAGTGGAGGAGTAGACAGCTCAGTATCAGCACTACTTTTAAAAGAAATGGGATATGAAGTAATAGGAATAACACTAGAATTATTTGCTGGTTCATGTTGCAATATAGATACAAATACAGATGCCAAAAATGTATGCAAAACAATAGGAATTCCACATATCACATATAACTTAAAAGAACAATTTAAATGTAGAGTAATAGATAATTTTATAGATGAATATTCAAAACAAAGAACACCAAATCCATGCATAGAATGTAACAGATATATGAAATTTGGTTTAATGTATGAAAAAGCAAAAGAATTAAATTGCGATTATATAGCTACAGGGCATTATGCAAAAATGGAATATTCAGAAAAATATGGAAGATATGTTCTAAAAAAATCAAAAAATCTAGCAAAAGACCAAAGTTATGTTTTATATAACTTACCAAAAGAATTACTTGGAAAAGTAGTATTTCCATTAGGAGATTTCAACTCAAAAGAAGAAATACGTGAGATAGCTAGAAAAAATAATTTAAAAGTAGCAAATAAACCAGATAGTGAAGATATATGTTTTATAACAGATGGAAACTATAAAAATTTCTTAAGTCTAAATATGGATCCTAAATACATAAAAAAAGGAAATATCGTATTAAAAACAGGAGAAATATTAGGAAAACATGATGGATTAACAAATTATACAATAGGACAAAGAAAAGGCCTAGGAATATCATATAAAGAACCACTATATGTTATAAAATTAGATGGAAAGAAAAATCAAGTAGTAGTCGGAACAGAAAAAGATTTATATGAAAAAGAATTATTTGCAGATGATATAAATTGGCTAATATTTGATGAATTACAAGAACCACTAAAATGTTATGCAAAAATTAGATATAAAGCAAAAGAAGCAGAAGCAATTGTTTACCCAGAAGAAAATGGAGAAGTAAGAGTAGAATTTACAGAACCTCAAAAATCAATTACAAGCGGACAATCAGTTGTATTTTACGATGAAGATGGAGTTGTTTTAGGTGGAGGAAAAATAAAATAGGGAAAAGGTGAAGAACTTTTTCCTATTTTATTTTTCACTATTTTGTATCATAAAAATTTTTAAATTCATAACCTTCAGACCTTAAATAATCAATAGAAGATTTTAAAATATCATAAGTTTTATTAACATCAGCAGTATCATGCATTAAAACAACAAGAGTACCTTTATTTTTAGCACTTTTTTTTAGATTATTAATAAGTTGATAATTAGAATATTTCCTTTCAGAATCTTTATTCAAACAATTCCAATCAATATAAGAATAATCTAAACTATTCAAAACTTCAACAGCCTCTTTCTTTTGATATGAATACTTTTTCGACATAAATCCATTAGGAAATCTAAAAATATGAGAACAATAATTTTCAACACCAATTGCCTTAGAAATTTCTATATCAGTATTAACAACTTCTTCTTTAAAATGTTCCATATTGCTATATAATAATTTATTATTATGATTATAACCATGATTTGCAATATAATGTCCTTCATCATATTCACGTTTGACCAACTCAGGATGTTCTTTAACGTGTTTACCAACAACAAAAAAAGTAGCTTTCACATTTTCTTCTTTTAAAATATCTAATATTTTTGCAGTAGCCTTTGTGGTAGGACCATCATCAAAAGTAAGATATGCTACTTTTTCATCTGATTTTGTTATATCGTTTAAAGAAGTGCTACACAAATCAACAGCCAAAGAAGGAGAATTATAAATATAAAAACAATAACAAATAATCAAAGTAACAATTAACGTAGTCAAAAATAAAAAAATAAACTTCTTCTTAATAACAAAAATTTTCATAAAATAACCCCCATAATAAATATATGAGGGTTGAGATAAATAATACTAATAAATTATTTTATAGAATTTGCTTCTTCAGTAGTTATATAGCCATATTCAATCATAGTATTAATAACATGATATTGTCTTTTTTTAGCTAAATCAGGATTGACAGAAGGTGAATATACAGATGGAGCATTAGGAACACCAGCAAGCATAGTACTTTCATCTAAATTTAAGTCTTTCGGGGCTTTATTATAATATCCATAACTTGCATCATAAATACCATAATAACCATCTCCAAAATATGCAGTATTAACATATAATTCAAAAATTTCATTTTTAGTATAATTTTTTTCTAAATCATATGCTGCAAAAATTTCACCGACTTTTCTAAGCCAAGTTTGTTCCTGTGAAAATACAACACTTTTAGCCACTTGCTGAGTTATAGTGCTACCACCTTCTTGAAGTTTACCATTTTTAACATTTGTAAATAAAGCTCGTCCAATAGCAATAAAATCAACAGGACCGTGGTCATAGTAACGATGATCTTCAACACTAATAACTGCATTTCTATAATAAGTTGACATATCAGAAAATTTAACAAAATGTTCTTTATTAGTAATTTCTTGAACACGAGTTACTAGTGGTTTTTCTTTTAATTTTGAAGAGTAATATGCATAACCAGAAAATGCAACAATTGAGACTGTTGATATTAGTAAGATTATTATAATAATTAATATTTTTCTTATAAATTTCATATAAAAATTACCTTTCTTTTTTATAGGTATATTATACAATAAATTTTGAAAAAAGCAAATGAAAAATAAGACAAACTCAGAATATTAGTAAAATTCTGAGTTTGTCTTATTTTTCAAATCTATCTAATGCTTCTACATCATTAAATAGTGGAGAATCAAAGAAATCTTTTAATTGAATATCTAATCCTTCGCAAATATGAATAATTGAACTAATGGTAGGTTCTTTTACCTTACCACGTCTACAATCACTTATTATAGAATTTGAAATTCCAGCTTTGTATGAAAGTTTATAAGCTGTTAAATTATGTTCTTTTAATAATTCATCTATTCTAAGTTTTATTGCTTCTGATAATATCATAAAATCACCCTCTAATACGATTAAAATTAGTATATCAAAATGAGTATAAAAAATATTTGGAATATTCCAAATATTTTTTGAAAATGTATTGAAAAAACAAAAGTGGTATGATATTATTTTGTTACTCGGAATTATCCGAATATAAAGGAGAAAAAAATGGAAAATTTAAGAAGAAACAAAGGAATAACACTAGTAGCACTAGTAATTACAATAATTGTATTGTTAATATTAGCAGGAATTGCAATAGTAGCATTAACAGGAGATAATGGATTACTTGTACGTGCAAAACAAGCAAAAAATAATACATTAGAAGCACAAAATGCAGAAAATGCTACATTAGGAGACTATGAAAATACAATCAATGGAATATTAAATGGAGCAACAAGGGAAAATGCTACTAAGATAAATTACATAGATAAAATTGTAGCCACCAAAAATCAAACATCTAATTATCAATCAGTTTCAAATTCTAAAGAATTAGAAAAAGGAAAATATTTTATAACAATTGTTCAAACTAGTAGAAATGATAATGGGGCAGGAAACTATACAGGAACAACAAATTCATGGGGAACACTTACAGGTTGTGATGATTGTAATTTATTATTATTTTCTAGATATGGAAGTGGCCATGATGGAAGAGGATATGCTAATCAAACTACATTGTTTTATATTTGTACTTTAAATAATAGAGAAACAATAACCTTTACATCTCAAAAAACAGATGATGATATAAATCAAACTATGTTTATATTTCAAATTTAATTTATTTAAATTTTTTTAACGGAAAAATATATATTAATGTATAGAAAAAAGTCAATAGTTATATACAAACAAAAATTTGCATACAACTATTGACTTTTTACTCTTAAATCTATATAATAAGCAATGAAAATGAGAGAAAAAGCAGAATGTGGTTGCCACCAATCCTAAAAAGGAGGTGGTGTGTATGATAGAAATGATTTTAATACATATTTTAAAATTACTATTTTTTGCACTATGTGCAGAAACTATTATCACATTTGCCTTAATTATAGCATTAGCTAAAATTCTGAGCAAATAAAAATTCCATATCTCTGCATTGCCCCGTAGAGATATGGCTTATGAATATTTAACAACAGGCAACCACATTTTGTGGTCTCTTATTTTCTAAATATATTATAAAATATAAATTTCAAAAAGTCAAGGAAAGGTGAAAATATGAAAGAACAATTTTTAGAATTATTAAGACAAGTAAAAAGAGAAGGAATAGATGAACTAATCGACTTTATAGAAAAAACAGACTTCTTCAAAGCACCAGCAAGCACAAGATTTCATGGAGACTATGAAGGTGGACTAGTAGAACATAGTATGAAAGTATATGAAATATTAAAACACAAAGTAGAAACAAATATAGAATCAATGAACGTAAACCCAGAAACATTAATACTAGTACCATTATTACATGATTTATGCAAAGCAAATTTTTACAAAGTAGACTATAGAAACGCAAAAAACGCATTAGGAGTATGGGAAAAAGTACCATATTACACAATAGATGATACAATACCATATGGACATGGAGAAAAATCAGTAATGATGATAACAGAATATATAAAATTAACACCAGAAGAAAAATATTCAATTCGTTGGCATATGGGTTACACAGAACCAAAAGAATTATACAACACAATCGGAGCAGCATATAAAAAATATCCATTAGCATTATTAATGCATGAAGCAGACTTAGAAGCAACTTATTTTTACGATATATAAAGGAGAAAAATCATGTTAGCATATATAAAAGGAACACTAGAAATGAAGATGACAGGGTACATAGTAATAGATGTTGGAGGACTAGGCTACAAAGTATTTATGTCAGAATCAGGAATAGAAAAATTAGGAAACATAGGAGAAACAGTAAAAGTACATACATTTTATAAAGTAAGAGAAGATGATATTAGTATATTTGGATTTAATACATTAGAAGAATTAAGAATGTTTGAATTACTAATATCAGTAAGTGGAGTAGGTGCAAAAACAGCAATAACAATGCTTGATGTGTGTGAACCTACAGAATTTGCATTAGCAATAATATCAGAAGATATAAAAACATTAACACAAATACCAGGAATAGGAGCGAAATCAGCACAAAGAATAATTCTTGAATTAAAAGATAAAATAAAGAAAGAACAACAAATACAAGAATTAACGAAAGTGTCAAAAGGTATAAGTGGCACAAAAACAAAACTAGAACAAAGACTAGAACATGAACAAAATGTAGATGAAGCAATGTCTGCATTACAAGTACTAGGCTTTAACAAAAAAGAAATAGAAAAAGCCTTTGATAAATTAGTAACAGAAGAAATGTCTACAGAGGAAATAATAAGAAAAGGATTATCAATTTTAGGAAAATAACAAATAGTAAAATAAGAAGGAGGAGGAAAAATGAATAGCAATGAACCACTAGCCTTTAGAATGAGACCAAAAACATTAGATGAATATGTTGGACAAGAACACGTTCTGGGAAAAGATAAGATTTTATATAGAACAATAAAGGCAGATAGATTATCTAGTATAATATTATTTGGACCTCCGGGATGTGGAAAAACATCATTAGCAAAAGTAATTAGTGAGACAACTAAGTATAAGTTCTATAAATTAAATGCTGTTACAGCAGGGGTTCAAGATATAAAAAGAGTAATTGAAGAAACTAAAAACTTTATGATAAATCCATCAGGAAAAAGTATTTTATTTATAGATGAAATTCATAGATTTAATAAATTACAACAAGATGCATTATTACCATTTGTCGAAAATGGGTTAATTATTCTGATTGGTGCAACAACAGAAAATCCATATTTTGAAGTAAACAAAGCTTTAATTTCTAGGTCAATGGTAATAAAGCTAGAACCATTAACAGAAGAAAATATTTTTACTATACTAAAAAACTCATTAACAAGAGCAGATGGATTAGCAGAGTATAGTATAAAAGTAGAAGATAGTACATTAAGAAAATTAGCCAATATTTCAAATGGAGATGTTAGAACAGCATTAAATGGACTAGAAATAGCAGTTCTTACAACAAATATGGAATCAGATGGTTACATACATATAACAGATGAAGTTATAAAAAACTGTATTCAAACAAGAAAAGCAATTTTTGATAAAAAGGGAGATAGCCATTATGATAATATTAGTGCATTTATAAAATCAATGAGAGGCTCTGACCCAGATGCAACAATATTTTATTTAGCAAGAGCATTAAATGGCGGAGAAGACCCAATGTTTTTAGCTAGAAGAATAGTAATATGTGCTTCAGAAGATGTAGGACTTGCAAATCCAAATGCATTAGTAGTTGCAAATTCTGCAATGCAAGCAGTACATATGGTAGGAATGCCAGAAGCTAGGATAATATTATCAGAGGCTGCAGTATATGTAGCAACATCAAAAAAATCAAATGCAACATATCTAGGAATAAATAGAGCATTAGAAGATGTAGCTTCAAAAGACACTGGAGAAGTTCCTATGCATATAAGAAATGCTCCAGTAGAACAAATGAAACAATTTGGTTATCATGAAGGTTATTTATACCCACATGATTTTCCAGGACATTGGGTTGAACAACAATATCTACCAGATAAAATGTTAGGAACAAAATATTATATAAAAGATGAAAATATTGAATAAAACAAAATAAATTTCAAATAAAATAAATAAAAAACAAAAAAATGGAAAACCTACTAATTAAAAGTAGGTTTTTTTATGATTAAAAATTTTTTAAAGAAGACTATAATTGGGTTATTAGCTGGATTTATAAGTGGTTTTTTCTCAACAGGAGGAGGACTAATACTTGTACCAGCATTTATATATCTGTTAGAAATGGATGCACAAAAATCAAGAGGAACATCAATATTTTGCATATTACCAATGGTAATAACAAGTAGTTTTTTCTATTATAAAGGAAACTATATCAATTGGAAAACAGCAATATTATGCGGAATTGGTGGAGCAATAGGAGGGTATTTGGGAGCAAAATTATTAAAAAAACTACCAGAAAAAATATTAAAAATAGTTTTTACAGCCTTTTTGATATATGTATCGTACAAAATGATATTTACTTAAAGAGTTTGTATAGTAAAAGTGCGATTTTATAAAAGAAATAAAAATAAAATCCAAAAATATAGGATAATAAAATTCGGTCATAAAAACATTGAGAAGTGGAGGTAATAATGAAAGAAGAAAATATAAATAACCTAATACAAAATAATAATTGGAAAAATAAAAACGAACAATATCTATTCGAATTACAAAAATTTATGGATTTAGCAGATAATATAGAAAACGAAAACTTAAGAAAATTAATAATAGCTCAAATGTTAAAATGTGATAAACGTCTTACAATTATTGCAGAAAGAATGATAAGACTAGCATTAGAAAATAAATAAAATGGAGGAAATATGGTTGAAGTATTAATAGGAATTATTTCCGGAACTATAAGTGGAACTGGGATGGGAGGAGGAACAATCCTAATATTTTTACTTACAGTTTTATGCAGACTAGAACAACATATAGCACAAGCAACAAATTTAATATTTTTCATACCAACATCAATAGTAGCAATTATAGTGAACATCAAAAATAAAAATATAGATTTAAAATTAGCAACAATAATTTCTATATTTGGAATACTTGGAGCAATAATAGGTGCAAATGTATCAGTCCATACAGATGTAAAAATGTTAAGAAAATATTTTGGTATATTTTTGGCAATTATAGCACTACATGAAATATATACCATAATAAAAGAGAATAAAAAAACAAAATTGAGAGAAAATAAATAAAAAATAGAGAAAGGATGATAAATATGAAATTTACAAAAGGCTTATTAATAGGCGGTTTAATAACAACAGGCATAATAATGATGTATAATGATAAAAATATGATGAACAAAAATAAAATGTTAAAAAAAGGAAAACAATTTGCTAAAAAAATGGGAGTTTTATAAAAAAGACCACTAAAGCTTTAAACTTTAGTGGTCTTTTATCAGTTTATATAAAGATTATTTGTCACAGCAATCTTCTTTGCAATCTTCAGAACATTCATCTCTAAAGCAAGGCTTTTTATCATCTAAAAAACAATCACATTTGTCACATTTATCACCTTTTAAGCATTTGCCTTCATGATGACATTTTGCACAAACTTTGATTTTTTTAGTAGTATTTGCCCAAATTTGAAGAGCATATTTTCTATCAGGGCAAAGAGGACCAAAAACAAATTCTCCTTCTTTGTCTGTGAAAGTATGACCAATAGGCCTTCTTTCTTCTTTGCCACAGTTATAAACGATTTCTGTTAATTTAACAACTGCATCACAAACTGGCTCTTTGAAACAATTTTTAATAACACCATAAATAACATCTCTATTATCTTCTGGTAAAGTTATATCTAGATCAAATTGTTTACCACCTGCAATAACTCCATCAACATCTAAAACTGGGCAAAAAGGTTTTTTATCTTCCATATCCATAATAACAACATCCTTTCATTTATTTATGAATCTATTTACAAACAATTCGTTTGATTAATATATAATATGAAAAAAATAGGAAAAGTTGATATATAATGGAGAAAATTGGAAAAAAATAAAATACTATTGAAATAAAAAAATATTTATGTTATAAAATATATAGAGATAATATTTAGAAAACAGGTGAAAAAATGAAAAAAAATACAAACATATTTGGAACTAGTGTAAAAACAAAACAAAAAGTTAAAGCTGAAATAAAAAGAATAAATGAAAAAAGAATTAATGAAGGAAAGCAAGAATTAACAGAAAAGCAAAGAAAAAGAATAACTGAAAAAATAGTAAAGCAAGAAAAAAGAAAAAGAAATATTAAAGCAATACTTGTATCATTAGGGATTTTAACAGGTGGAGTTGTATTATTAAATCCAGCAAATGAACCAGAAACAAAACCAACAATTGAAACAACAATAGATGAAACAAAAACAACAAGTGACGCAAAAGAAGAATTTACACAAAGTATGAAAGTAAAAACTTATAATCAAATATTAGAAGATATTGCAAATGAATATAATGAAAAATATGGTACAAAATTATCACCAACAGATATAACTTATATAAAAAGTAATCCACAATTTTTAGCTATTGACAATAAAGGAGAATACATTCAAGATTATAAAGAAACACAAAAATACGATTCATATATACAAGATAGAATAAAAAATATATATGTATTTGTAAATAAAAAAGATAATACAATAATATCTTCAATTGGAAAAGTAAAAGATGAAGTGCAAAATATAGATACAAAAATAGTAATGGATTCACAAAGAAAAGAATATATTTCAAATAGCGAAAAAATAGATATAACACAAGGAAAGACTAATGAAGAAATAGATGAAATATATAATGCCATGGAAATAAAACAACAAGAAAAAGAAAAAAATAAAGAAACACAAATAAAATATATAGATAATTCAAGATAAAAGTATAAATTACCACTTTTTGCAAACAATATGTACAAAACATATTATTGCGAGGAGTGGAATTTTTTTGAAAGAAAATAAAATATTAAAAATAAACGGAACAATGCTAGAAAAGAGTCAACTAGAACAGCACTTAGAAAAAATAGCATCAAGCCATAATACAACAACAAAATCTCAAAAAGACACATACCCAGTACCACATCTAATAGAAAACTTCAAAACAATAGAACAAGTATATGAACTATTAAACGAACACCTCAAACTAGGAATAAACATACATCCAGCAGGAGAATGGCTATTAGACAATTTCTATATAATAGAAGAAACAACAAAACAAATCCAAAAAGAATTACCATTAAATAAATATATAAACTTTGTAGGAATAGCAAATGGTGAATATCAAGGTTTTGCAAGAATATATGTACTAGCATCAGAAATAGTAGCATACACAGAAAATAAAATTGAACAAGAAAATCTAGAGGATTACCTAAAAAGTTATCAAACTAAAAAGACCTTAAGTATGGATGAAATATGGAATATAGGAATATTTTTACAAATAGCAATTATAGAAAATATAACAGATATAGCATTAAAAATATATAGTTCACAAATTCAAAAATATAGAGTAGAACAAATAGCAGAAAGATTAATAGAAATAAAAGAAAAAAACGAAATTAAATACAAAAATAATGTAAAAGACATAGAAAAAGAAATGTTTCAAGATATGAAATACCCATTTATAGAATATATGTCATATACCTTAAAAAGGTATGGAAAGAAAGGTTATAGATATCTAAAAGTATTAGAAGAAGTAGTAGAAAAACTAGGAACAACAGTATCTGATGTAATAAAAAAGGAACATTTTGATATTGCTACTCAAAAAGTTTTAATGGGAAATAGCATAACAAGTATAAAGAAAATTCAAAGAATAAATTTTTTAGAAATATTTGAAAAAATAAATGGAGTTGAGGAATTACTAAAACAAGACCCAGCAGATGTATATATAAATATGGATTTTAGAACAAAGGAATACTATAGAAATAAAATAAAAGAATTAAGTAAGAAAACAAAGATTTCAGAAATTTATATAGCAAGAAAAACTTTAGAATTAGCACAAGAAAACTTTAAACAAACAGGAATAAACAAAAAAAGTCATATAGGGTATTACTTAATAGATAATGGGTTAAATGATTTATATAAAAAATTAGAATATATACCCAAAAAAGAAAATTCACCAATCAAAAAAGTAAAAAAATATATATCAGGAATAGCTATATTTAGTATAATATTGTCCTTATTTTTAAGTTATATTCTTAACTTAAAGATAAAAAATAATGCAATATTTATTTTAAGTTTTATAATATTTTTAATACCTGCAAGTGAAATCGTAATACAAATAATACAATATATATTAAGTAAAATTGTAAAACCAAAATTAATACCTAAAATGGATTTTTATAAAGGAATTGATGAGGAACATAGCACTTTTGTTGTAATACCAACAATTCTAAAATCAAGAGAAAAAGTAAAAGAAATGATGAGAAATCTTGAAGTATATTATCTAGCAAATAAATCAGATAATATTTATTTTGCATTATTAGGGGATTGTTCAGAAAGTGGTAAAAAACAAGAGAGTTATGATAAAGAAGTAATAGATGAAGGATTAAGAGAGGTAGAAATTTTAAATAATAAATATTCAAATAAGCAAATACCAATATTCAATTTTATTTACAGAGAAAGAAAATGGAATGACAAAGAAGAAAAATATTTGGGATGGGAAAGAAAAAGAGGATTATTAAATCAATTTAACGAGTATATTTTAGGAAATATAAAAAATCCATTTTTAACAAATTCAATCGAAAATAATGAAGATATAAAAGAAAAATTTAAAAATATAAAATATATAATAACACTAGATGCAGACACAGATTTAGTATTAAACTCAGCTTTTGAATTAGTAGGAGCAATGGCACATATTTTAAATGAACCAGAAATTGACATACAAAAAAATATAGTAGAAAATGGTTATGGAATAATGCAACCAAGAGTAGGAATAAATTTAGATATTTGCTATAAAACCTTATTTACAAAAATATTTGCTGGAAGCGGAGGAATAGATAATTATACAAATGCTATTTCAGACATTTATCAAGATAATTTTAATGAAGGAATTTTTACAGGAAAAGGTATATATGATTTACAAATATTTTCAAAAGTTTTAAAAAATGTAATTCCAGAAAACACAGTATTAAGTCATGATTTGCTAGAAGGAAGTTATTTAAGATGTGGTTTAGTAAGTGATGTTATGCTAATGGATGGTTACCCAAGCAAATATACAAGTTTTATGAATAGATTATCAAGATGGATTAGAGGAGATTGGCAAATTACAAAATGGCTTGGTAATAAAAGCCCACTTAATTTACTATCAAAATACAAAATATTTGATAATTTAAGAAGAAGTTTATTTGAAATATCAATAATTGTTGGATTAATATATGCAAAAATCATAAAGCTAGCATATAAAATTAATACAACAGAAATAACAAGTATATTGATAATAATATTATTAATTCCATTTATACTAGAAATACTAAATTACTTAATAGGAAAAAAAGAAGGAGAAGAAACACAAAAAACATTTACACCACAAATAACTGGATTAAAAGGAACTATACTAAGAGGATTTTTAACATTAGGTTGCATACCATACAAAGCATATGTTTCTATAAAGGCAATTTTAAAAACATGGTATAGAGTAAATATAACACATAAACATTTATTAGAATGGACAACATCTGAAGAAGCAGAAAAGCTAGGAAAAACTGATTTTGTATCATATTACAAAAGTATGATAGTAAATGTTATTGCTGGAATAATAAGTCTAATTATATATGCAAATACACATAATATTTTTAGTTTATTAATAGGTGCTATCTGGGTAATTATACCGGGAATTATGTATTATATCAGTAAAGAAAATACTCAAAAAAATAATATAGAAATATTATCAAAACAAGAACAGCAATATATTTTAGATATAGGTAAAAGAACTTGGAAATTTTTTGAACAATATCTTACTCAAGATAATAATTATTTAATACCAGATAATTATCAGGAAGATAGAAAAGAAAAAGTAGTACCAAGAACTTCATCAACAAATATAGGACTATCATTAATTGCAGTAATTTCAGCAAATGATTTAGGTTATATAGATTATGAAAAAACAAAAGAATTAATAAAAAATATTGTTTATACAATTCAAGGGTTAGAAAAATGGAATGGACATTTATATAATTGGTACAATATAAAAACAAAACAACCATTATTTCCAAGATATATTTCAACAGTAGATAGTGGAAATTTCATAGGCTATTTATATGTTTTAAAACAATGGTTAGAAAATAAAGAAGAATTACAAGAAATATCAACAATTGTAAAAGATATAATAGAAAATACAGATTTTTCTTATCTATATAGTAAAGAGCATAGAATTTTCTCGATAGGATTTAATATAGAAGAAAATAAATTAACTGACTCATATTATGATTTATTAGCATCCGAAGCAAGACAAGCTAGTTTAGTAGCTATTGCTAAAAAAGATGTTCCATCAAAACATTGGAATTCTTTAAGTAGAACATTAACAACCTTGGGAAAATATAAGGGACTTGTTTCTTGGTCAGGAACTGCTTTTGAATATTTAATGCCTAATATAAATATTCCCAAATATAAAGGAAGTTTATTAGATGAATCTTGTAGATTTATGATAAAAAGTCAAATGGAGTATGCTAAAAAACTTCAAATACCTTGGGGAATATCAGAATCAGCATTTAATTTAAAAGATTTATATTCGAACTATCAATACAAAGCCTTTGGAATTCCATGGCTTGGATTAAAAAGAGGCCTTGCAGATGATATGGTAGTTGCCCCATATGGAGGAATATTAGCTATAACAGATTACCCAAAGGAAGTATACGAAAACTTAAAAACGTTAGAGCAATATGGAATGATTGGAAAATTTGGATTTTATGAATCACTTGATTTTACTCCAGAAAGAGTAGAAAAAGGTAAAAAAGCAAGTGTAGTAAAAACATATATGGCACATCATCAAAGTCTAATTTTATTATCAATAAACAACTTAATAAATAATAATATTCTGCAAAAAAGATTTATGAAAAATCCAGAAATGAAAGCAATCAGTATCTTGCTACAAGAAAGGATGCCAGAAACAGCAATAATTACAAAGGAAAATAAAGAAAAAGTTGAAAAATTAAAATATAAAGATTATGAAGATTATGTAGAAGATACTTATAAGAAAATAGATAACAAACTAATAAGAGGAGATTTAATTTCGAGTGGTAATTATTCAATAGCAATGAATCAAAAAGGTGAAGGAATTAGTAAATATAAAGATATATATATCAATAGATTTAAGATGACAGATGATTACCTACAAGGAATATTTTTTAATATCAAAAATATAAAAAGCAAAAAAATTATAACTTCAAATAATAATGATAGCATAAGTTTTATGCCAGATAAGATAAAACAAGAAATAATATCAGAAAATATAAAAACAACAATAGAAACTTTAATAGCACCAGAAGAGCCAGTAGAAATAAGAAGCATAACCTTAGAAAATCAAGGAAATTCAGAAGAAATATTAGAAGTAACATCATATTTCGAACCAGTATTATCAAATAAAACACAGGACTATGCACATCCAGCCTTTAATAATTTGTTTTTAATATATGATTTTGATGAAGAAACAAACAGTATAATCATAAAAAGAAAAAAGAGAGAACAAAAGGGTCAAGAAATATATTTGTGTGCTAACTTATCCACAAATTGTGAGACAATTGGGGATTTAGAATACGAAATAGAAAAAGAAAAGTTCTTTCGGAAGAGGAAATATAGGAATACCTCAAATGGTAAAACAATCAAAACCATTTAGTAAAAAGATTGGGCTAGTCACAGAACCAATTGTAGCACTAAAAAGAACAATAAAAATAAAACCAAATCAAAAAGAAAAAATAAACTTAATTATTGCAGTTGGAGAAAATAAAGAAGAAATCAAAAAAGAAATTCAAAAATACAAAATTGAAGAAAATATCAAAAAAGCAGTAGAACTATCAAAAGCAAAAAATGAAGCACAAAATAGATATTTAAGAATAAAAGGAACACAAATAAGAGACTACCAAAAAATGATGTCATACATTGTATTTTATAATCCAACTAAGAAATTAAATTTAGAAAAATTGCCAAAAGATAAATACAAACAATCAGAACTTTGGAAATATGGAATATCAGGTGATTTACCAATTATATTAGTAAAGATCAAAGATAGTAATGATGCACATGTTGTAAAAGAAGTATTAAAAGCATACGAATTTTTTAGAACAAAAAATTTAGAAACAGAGCTAATAATATTAGATGAAGAAAAACATAGTTACGAAAATTATGTAAGAGAAGATGTTGAAAATATAATCCAAAACAATCAAATAGCATATTTAAAAAATATAAGGGCTGGAATATTTGAACTATCAAAAAATGAAATAAGTAAAGATGATTTAAATTTATTAAACTTTGTTGCAACAATAATAATTGATGCAAATAAAGGTGGAATAAAAAATGCACTAAAAGAATTAGAAGAAGAATATTTAGAAAAATATAAAGATGTTGGAAAAGAACAACAAATAACATTAATTGAAAATGAAAATAATGAAAATATAGATATATTAGAAAACATTAACAATTTAAAATACTATAATGAATACGGAGCATTCTCAGAAGATGGCAAAGAATATTTAATAAAGGTAAACAAAGAAAATAGACTTCCAACAATATGGTCCAACATAATGGCAAATGAAAAATTTGGAACATTAGTAACAGAAAGTATGGGAGGCTATAGTTGGCATAAAAATAGTAGATTAAACAGAGTAACAGCATGGCAAAATTATGCATGTTATGATATTCCATCAGAAATTATATATTTAAAAGATATGCAGACAAAAAAGGTTTGGTCACTTGGACTAAACCCTATGCCAGATAGAAAAAATTATAATGTGATTTATGGATTTGGTTATACAAAATATATTCATAAAAGCGATGGACTAGAACAAGAATTAGAAATATTTGTCCCAAAAGAGGATGGAATAAAAGTTCAAATTTTAAAATTAAAAAACACAACACTAAATCGTAAAAAAATAAAAATTGTGTATTATATGAAACCAGTATTAGGAGAGGATGAAATAAAAACAAATGGCTATATAAACTTAAAATATGATGCAAATAACAATATAATATGTGCTCAAAATCTATATAACAGTGAATTCGCAAATGATGTAATATATGTATCAAATAGTGAAAAAATAAAAAGCTATACAGGAAACAAAAACTTTTTTATTGGTGAAGGAAATTTATCAAATCCAGAAAGTTTAAAAAGAACATCATTAAATAATGAAAATTCACTAGGAAAAAATCCTTGTATAGCATATGAAATAGAAGTAGAAATAGAAAGTTTATCAGAAAAAGAAATAATATTCACATTAGGTGCTGAAGAAACAATTATAGATAGTAAAAATGTAGCCTATAAATATAGTAAAATTCAAAATTGCAAACAAGAATTAGAAAAAGTAAAAAATTATTGGAAAGAAGAATTAGGAAAATTACAAGTAAAAACACCTTTAGAATCTTTAAATATAATGCTAAATGGATGGATTATATATCAAACTTTAGAAAGTAGATTAATAGGAAAAACAGGATTTTACCAATCAGGTGGTGCATATGGTTTTAGAGACCAATTACAAGACACCTTAGCTTTAAAATATATAAATCCAGAAATACTAAAAAAACAAATAATAAAACACAGCAAACATCAATTTATAGAAGGAGATGTAGAACATTGGTGGCATGATGAAACACAAAGAGGAATAAGAACAAAATTCTCAGATGATTTATTATGGTTAGTATATCTAACTTGTGAATATACAGAATTCACAGGAGATTATTCAATATTAGATGAGCAAACACCTTATTTAACAGGAAAATTATTAGATGAAAATGAAGATGAAAGATATGATAGATATGTACAATCAGAAAAAATAGAAAGTATATTTGAACATTGCAAAAAAGCAATAGAAAAGAGTTTGAATTTTGGAGAAAATGGATTACCAAAAATAGGAACAGGAGACTGGAACGATGGATTTAGTACAGTAGGAAATAAAGGAAAAGGTGAAAGCATATGGCTTGGATTCTTTCTTTACAATGTATTAGATAGATTTATACCAATTTGCAAAATAAAAGGAGAAAATAATTTAGTAGAAAAATATGAAAAAATAAAAGAAAATTTAAAAAGAGCATTAAATACAAATGGTTGGGACGGTAGATGGTACAAAAGAGCATTTATGGATGATGGTAATACACTAGGAAGCATGGAAAATGAAGAATGTAGAATAGACAGTATAGCACAAAGTTGGAGTGTAATATCAAATGCAGGAGATAATGACAAAAAATATATATCAATGGAAAGTCTAGAAAATCATTTAATAGACAGAGAAAATGGAATAATAAAATTATTAGACCCACCATTTGAGAAAGGAAAACTAGAACCGGGTTATATAAAAGCATATTTGCCAGGAGTAAGAGAAAATGGAGGACAATACACACATGCTGCAATATGGGTAATAATAGCAGAAGCATTATTAGGCTTTGGAGATAAAGCTACAGAATTATACAGAATGGTAAATCCAATAGAGCATGCAAGAACAAAAGAGGCTTGTAACAAATATAAAGTAGAACCATATGTTATACCAGCAGATATATATGGCTGCAATAATCTAGCTGGTAGAGGAGGTTGGACTTGGTATACAGGTTCAAGTAGTTGGTATTATAAAGCCGGAATAGAATATATATTAGGATTGAAAATAAAGAATGGTTATTTAAGCATAGAACCTTGCATACCAAAGGATTGGAAAGAATATAGTATTAGATATAAATGGAAGAATAGTGTGTATAATATTAATATAAAAAATCCTAATAATAAAAATAGTGGAGTTGAAAAGGTTGTTATAAATGGGGTTGTGAGTGAAAATAAAATTAGACTTGAGGATTATGGTGTTTTTAATATTGAGGTGGAATTGTGAAAAAATAAAAAAGTATTCAAAACTATTGAACTACAATTATAACTGTGATAAAATGATTTTGATACATGATAAATTATGTAGTATTCGAATGAAAAATTAGGAGGAAAACATGAAAGAAAAAAGTATTAAGGGTATAACATTAGTAGCACTTGTTGTTACAATAATTATTTTATTAATTCTTGCAGGAGTAGCAATAACAGCATTAACACAAACAGGGTTGTTTGAAAATGCAAAACAAGCTAAAAATGCTATGGAAAATGCGCAAAATACAGAAAATGTTACTTTAGCTGAATATAGTGATAAAATAAATGAAGTTACTGGAAGTAGAGATACAGTTACAATTTCAAAAGAAGAGTATAATGATTTGAAAAATGCTAATATTTATTCAAGTAGTGAAACAAGAGTAGGAACTTGGATTGATGGAAAACCATTATATAGAAAAGTAATTAGAGAAGAAATAAAAGAATATGGTAATAAAGAGTATTTTTTTAGCCAAAACGTACCAGAAGCAGAATCATACATTATAGAAAGTGCATATGCTTTTCAAGATGCTTCATATACTGGAAGTGGAATTGAAGTAAGTTCATCCAATACAGCAGATACACAATATGATATTTCATTTACATCATTTAATTTAGTTAATGGAAGAGTATGGCTTGTTAGGGGAGAGAATAGCCCTAGATATCTCCAGTTAATTGTAAAATATACAAAGTTAACAGATTAATTTTGTAAATTAATTATAGAACTCGAATTGTGTCAAACTATTTATGTTGAAATTAAATAAAAAATATAATATATAGGACTATACATTATTTATCAATGTATAGTCTTATAAATTTTTAAATCAAAGCAACTTAGGAAAGACAAAAATAAAAAATTAATAAAATAAATTTTCTTTAATTTAAATTTCAATGATAAATATATAACAACATTTTGCCAAAAATACTTGTATAATCCAAAAAATTGTGATATAAATAGTTTATATAAAAATAAAGCTACGGAAAGGCGGAATTTTTGTGGAAGAAAATTTAGAAAAAGGTGCAAAAAAAGTACTAATAGTTGATGACGAACAAGCAATTATAGATGTACTAGTATATAACTTAAAAAAAGAAGGATATGAAACATTAGAAGCAACAGATGGAATAACTGCTGTAAATATGGCATTAGAAGAAAAACCAGACTTAATGTTGTTAGATATAATGTTGCCTAAATTAGATGGATTATCAGTATGCAAAAGAGTAAAAAATTACTTAAATATTCCTATACTAATGTTAACAGCAAAAGATGCTGAAATTGACAAAATAGTAGGACTAGAACTAGGTGCTGATGATTATATAACAAAACCATTTAGTGTAAGAGAACTAATGGCAAGAGTAAAAGCAAATTTAAGAAAAAATGAAATTACATCAAATCTAAAAAAAGAAGAAGAACAAAAAACAGAAGAAATACCAGAAAAAGCAGATAGCAAAATAAAAGTAAATGATTTAGAATTAGACTTAGATAGATTTGAAGTAAAAGTAAGAGACAAAGTAATAGACTTAACTTTAAGAGAATTTGAAGTTTTAAAATTCTTAGCATCACAACCAGGACAAGTTATAACAAGAGAAGTATTACTTGAAAAAGTTTGGGGTTATGAATATTATGGTGATATAAGAACAGTTGATGTTACAGTAAGAAGAATTAGAGAAAAAATAGAAGAAGATACATCATCACCAAAAATATTAATAACTAAAAGAGGAGTAGGTTATTATATTGCAACAAAATAAAATGGAAAAAGGACTTTAAAAGCCCTTTTTTTGTATAAAGAAGAAATATAAAAAGGAATAAGAAATATGGAAATAATAATAGGAAAAACAGCAGGATTTTGTTATGGAGTAAAAAGAGCTGTTGATGGAGCAATAGAAGAATCAAAGAAAAATAAAAAAACATACTGCTTAGGAGAATTGGTTCATAACAAAGAAGTTATAGAAGATTTAAAAAATAAAGGAATAAAAATAATTGAAGATATAAATGAAGCAAAAGATAAAAATGCAAAAGTTATACTAAGAGCACATGGAGTCGAGAAAAATATATATGAAAAAGCTAAAATTAATAATTTAGAATTAGTGGATTATACTTGTTCAAATGTTTTAAAAATACATAAAATAGCAGAAGAATATGCAAACAAAGGTTATTATATAATTCTAACAGGAGCAGAAAAACATCCTGAAGTTATAGGAATAAAAAGTTACTGTGGAAAAAATTTTTCTTTAATAGAAAAAGAAGATGATGTTCATAAGGCAATAGAAAAATTTGAAAATAGTCAAATTGAAAAATTATTAATAATATCACAAACAACATATAGTGTTGCTAAATTTGAAAATATAACTAAAATAATAAAAGAAAAAATATCAGAAAATGTTGAGCTAGTAATAAAAAATACAATTTGTCTAGCAACAGAAACAAGACAAAAAGAAACAGAAAAGTTATCAAAACAAGTTGAGTTAATGATAATAATTGGCGGAAAAAATAGCTCAAATACAAAGAAATTATATGAAATAGCAAAACAAAATTGCCATAATAGTATATCTGTAGAAAATGGAAAAGAAGCTGAAGAAACATTGAAAAATATGGATTTATCGACAATAGAAAAAGTGGGAATTATGGCAGGAGCATCCACTCCAAAAGAAAGTATAGATGAAGTAATAAAAGTCTGGCATTTATTTAAATAATGTCAGACTTTGTCGAAATATGCGATGAAAAGTTTGAATAAAAATAGAAAAAATATTGACATAATATAAAAATGATATTATAATCAAAACAATTTTAAATCAAAATTTATTTCAATTTTTAATATAATTAAAATCTAAAAAATACCCAATAAAAAAATAATATAAGGAGGACTGATATAATAATTGAATAGGAAATTTGTATCAAAAAGCAATTTTGTGCTTAGAAAAGTATTAAATTCAAAAGAAAGTATAGATATTTTAAAAGATATAGTTGAAAGTATTTTGGAGATAAAAATAAAAACAATAGAGCTGAATCCATATTTATATAAAAAAGCAAAATATTTGCCAAGTGAGGAAAATTTTGGCATTGCAGATGTAAGAATAACAAAAGATGATAATGAAGAATTAAATGTTGGAATCCAATTTATCGATGGAAAATATATTCCAACAAAAATATTAATGTATTATGAACAAATACATTTAAATCAATTAGAACATGACACAAAAAGAGAATTTTGTAGGACAATAACAATAAATATTTTAGATTTTATCTATTTTTCTTTTGAGAATTTTAGCAAGAAAATAAAAATAGAATGTAATGAAAAATATGTAAAAACAGAAGAATTAGAATTTAATATTATACAATTACCAAAATTTCAATCAGATAAATTAACAAAATTCGAAGAAAAGGAACAATGGGTAGCATATTTAAAAGGAGACAATCAAGAACTAATTAATAGAGCGAAATCAGAGAATAAATATATAAAAAAATTAGATGATTTATTAGAAGATTATTGGAAACAAGAAAAAATGGAATAAAAAAGAGGAAAATAAATTTCCTCTTATCAAAACAAAACATTATATTAATGAACATCTGTAGTAGCAGGCTTTAAAGTAACTTTTATAACAGTACCTTCATCAACTTTAGAACCTTTAGCTGGATCTTGTGAAATTATGACACCACTTCCAGTAATACTAATATTCAAATTTAAGTTCTTTAGCTCACTAGTAGCTTGTGAAGCAGATTTTCCTGTAAGATCAGGAACTGTAGTTGTAGTTCTAACACTTTGGTCATATAACATTATTATAGAATTTTTAGCTAATGACACACCAGGCTTTGGAACTTGATCAATAACTTGTGTACTATTCTTATCATTTGAAGTTGTTATTTTAGTTGTAAATCCAGCATTTTTAAGAATTTTTTCAGCTTCAGTTATTGTTTTATTTCTTATATCAGGTACAGTAATTAAATTAGAGTCATCTTCAGATGTTGTTTCATTTGAAGGAATACCTAATTCAGGTAATATTTTAGTTAGCATTTGAGAAACAACAGGTCCTGCAACTTGTCCACCTTGATGATTGCTTTCACTTGGTTTGTATAAAGTTAATAATAAAACAACTCGAGTATCTTCAATTGGTGAGATTGCAACATAAGATGCAACATAACCTTCTGTTTCCTTTTTATCATCAGTTGGTTCAGAAGTACCAGTTTTCCCACCTATAGAATAACCAGCAACAGCACCACGACCTCCCGTACCTTTAGTAACAACAGATTCCATCATAGATTTTACTTTTTGAGAAGTTTCTTTTGAAACTACTTGTCTAACAGTTGTAGGTTCTATATTTGTAATAGCACCAGTATCTGTATTTGTAATTTGTTTTACAATTCTAGGTTTCATTAAAATACCATCATTTGCAATTGCTGAAACAGCAGTAATCATTTGTAAAGGTGTAATGCTAAGCCTTTGACCAAAAGACATTGTAGCTCTTTCAACTGGTCCAACTTTTTGCTCTTCTGTGAATAAAGAATTTGCTTCTCCAGGTAAATCGATACCAGTTTTATCAAAAAGACCAAAAGCTTTATAATATTTATACAATGTAGTTGTACCAATTCTAGCACCAAGTTGCATAAATGCAGGGTTACAAGAATTCATCAAAGCTTTTCTTAAAGTTTGAGGACCATGTGGATCATAGTTTTTCCAACAATTAATTTTTACACCATTAACCATTTCATAACCAATACAAGTAAAATCTCCTTCAACATCAGTATCAGTAATATTCTCTTCTAGAGCAATTGCAGAAGTTACTGTTTTAAATACAGAACCAGGTTCATATAGTTCAGAAACAGATTTATTTGACCACATTTTATAAATAGCATCTATTTTTTCACTAGAACTTAAGCTGTCATAAGTTTTTGCTAAAGTTTCATTTGGTGTAAAAGGAGTATTTAAATCATAATTTGGATATGTAGCCATAGCTAAAATATCTCCAGTTTTAGGATTCATAACGATACAACTTCCACCATTTTCACAAGAGTTATTTTCAACAGCCTGTTTCAAATATTCTTCAACAATAGTTTGAACATTATAATTTATAGTAAGTGTTAAATCACTTCCATTTTCAGCTGCAATATAAGATTCTTCAGCATTTGGAATTTCCTCTTGACTTGCACTCTTAGAACTTACTATTTTTCCTGGTGTACCAGATAAAACAGAATCCCATGCATTTTCAATTCCAGATAAACCTTTATCTTCTCCATAAGAACCTATAACTTGTGATAATACAGTATTATAAGGGTAATATCTTTTAGTATCTTCATCAATATTAATGCCAACAGTAACTTTATTTTCTTTCATCCAAGATTTTAAAGTTTCAACCTTATCTTGTTCAACTTTTTTTGCAATAGTTTCAACCTGTGCAGTGCTATTAACTTTTTCTAAAGTTTGATCATAATCTAATTCAAAAATATCAGCTAAAGCCTTTGCTACTTTTTCTTTTAATTCCTGAGTTTTAGAATCATCTTTAGAATTCTTTATTCTACTAGGATTAATTGTGATAGTATCAACAGTAGCACTTGTAGCCAAAATTTTTCCAGTTGAATCATATATAGAACCTCTTTTAGGACTTATAATCTGATTAATATTTTGTTGTTGATATGCTAAAGATTTTAAGTAACTGCCTTCAAAAAATTGAAGATATGCAATTCTACCAATTAACAATGCTAATATTAAAATAACAACAATAAATATGTTTCTTAATTTTTTAATATTTATAAAGTTTTGTGACTCAAAATCTGATTCCATTTTAACAACGTTACTTTTTTTATTTTTTGAAATTTTTTGTTTATTTTTTTCTATTTTTTTATTAGAATTTATTTTCTTTTTATTATTTTGGGATTTATTCAAAATTTTCACCACTCTTTTGTTTAATTTGATAACCATATTTTATATTAAACAAGGTGAAAAATCAATAAAAATTTAAAAATATATTAAATATGTAATTGCTAGCAAAAAATTCGAGACTATGTGAGATGAATGATGTGAATAATTGCTTTTGAGTGTGATTGGAATGATTTTAGAAATTCTTAATTAATTTTTGGGGGAATGTTCACGTCGAGCGATTAGCGAGGACTAAGTGAAAGGGTCCCAAAAAATTAATTTAGAATTTCTTAAATCATGTATTGAGCCGAAAAAGCAATTATTCACATCATTCATCTCACATAGTCTTGAATTTTTTATCAATAACAAATTATAAAAGAAAGGAGCAAATTATGTTATCAATCATAAAAACAATAGCGCTAAATGGATTAGAAGGAGAACTCATAGAAGTACAAACAGATATCACAGGAGGTTTACCAGACTTTTCTATAGTAGGACTACCAGATACAAGTGTTAAAGAATCTAAAGAAAGAATAAGAACAGCAATTAAAAATTCAAGAATAGAATTCCCAAGTAGAAAAATTTTAATTAATTTAGCACCAGCAGATATAAGAAAATGGGGAACAAGTTATGATTTACCAATTGCAATTAGTGTTTTAGGAGCCTTAAAAGAAATTAATAATAAAAATTTAGAAAATACGATTTTTATAGGAGAATTATCACTTGATGGAAAAATAAATCATATAAACGGTGTATTGCCAATGTGTATTGAAGCATTAAATTTAGGAATTAAAAGAGTGATTTTACCAAAATCAAATGAAAGAGAAGCTTTAATTATAAAAGAATTAGAAGTTGTTGCAGTATCAAATTTAAAAGAATGTATTAATTATTTAAATGGAAGAATTCAAATATCAAATGAAAGTATAAATTTAAATGAAATTTTAAATAAATCAGAAAACAATATATTAGACTTTTCAGATGTTAAAGGACAGGAAAATGTAAAAAGAGCATTAGAGATTTCAGCAGCAGGAGCTCATAATTGTTTGTTAATAGGAAGCCCAGGGGCTGGAAAAACTATGCTTGCAAGAAGATTGCCAACAATATTACCAGATTTGACTTTTGAAGAAGCCTTAGAAATAACTAAAATTCATAGTATATCTGGAAAATTAAATAGTCAAATTGGAATAATTACAAAAAGACCATTTAGAAGTCCACACCATACAATATCTCCAACATCTATGGTAGGAGGAGGTAGAGTTCCACAACCAGGAGAAATAAGTTTAGCACATTATGGAGTATTATTTTTAGATGAATTACCAGAATTTAATAGAAACACACTTGAAGTGTTAAGAGGTCCACTAGAAGATAGATTTATAACAATTTCTAGAGTATATTCATCAGTAAATTATCCAGCAAATTTTATGTTGATAGCAAGTATGAATCCATGTCCGTGTGGCTATTATGGAAGCACAGAAAAAGAATGTACATGTACTAAACAAATGATAGAAAAATATTTAGGAAAAATAAGTGGACCTTTATTAGATAGAATAGATATACATATTGAAGTAAAATCAGTAAAATATCAAAAATTACAACAAAATCAAAAATTAGAAACTTCGCAAATGATAAGAAAAAGAGTAAATTTTGCGAGACAAATACAAAATGAAAGATATAAAAAAGAAAAAATATTTTCAAACTCAGAATTAACACCTAAAATGACTGAAAAATATTGTGAATTAAATAATGTTAGCAAAAAAATGTTAGAAATTGCATTTGAAAAATTAGGATTAAGTGCTAGAGCATATTATAAAATTTTAAAAGTTGCAAGAACAATTGCAGATTTAGAAAATAAAGAAAAAATAGAAGAAAAGCATATTGCAGAAGCAATTCAATATAGAAGTTTAGACAAAAAATATGGAGATAAATTTTAATGAAAATTACAATAGAAGATAAAGAATACCCAGAAAGTTTAAAGCAAATTAAAAATCCACCCAAACGATTATATTTAAAAGGAAATATTAAACTATTAAAAACACCAGGTATTGCAATAGTGGGAGCGAGAAATTGCACACAATATGGAGAAAAAATGGCAAAAAAATTTGCAAAGGAATTAGCAGAATTCGGTATCACGATAATAAGTGGAATGGCACTTGGAATTGACTCATATGCTCATATTAGTACACTTGAAGCAAATGGAAATACTATTGCTGTAATACCAAGTGGACATTCTAATATTTATCCAAAAGAAAATCAAAAACTATACAATCAGATATTAGAAAATAATGGTTTAATAATTACAGAATATCAAGAAAATGAAAAAGCAACTTCAAATAAATTTTTAGAAAGAAATAGAATTGTAAGTGGATTAGCTTTAGGAACATTAGTAGTTGAAGGTGGAAAAAGAAGTGGAACAAGTGTAACAGCAAGACTAACAAGAGAACAAGAAAAATTAGTGTTTTGTATACCATCAAGTTTAGAAAATCCTAAAGGTATTACACCAAATAATTTGATAAAAGAAGGAGCAATTTTAGTTACAAGTGTAAATGATATTATAGAAAATTATAAATATTTAAAATTGAAAAAAACAAAAACTACAAAAAAGAAAATTACTAATACAAATATAAAAGAAGAATATATGGAAATATATAAATTAATACCAACCAATGGAAGTATACACATAAACGAAATAATAAAAAAATCTAATATTCCAATTCAAGATATTAGTTACAAATTAATGATGTTAGAGCTGGAAGAAAAAATAGAAGCCTTGCCAGGTCAAAATTATCGAAAGAGGGTGTGAAATGGAAAAATACAATTACAATTTAGGAAAATTAGGAGAAAAAATAGCAGAAAAATATTTAATAAAAAATAAATATACAATTATCGAAAAAAATTTTTATTCAAAACAAGGTGAAATAGATATAATAGCAGAAGAAAAAGATACAAGAGAAATAGTTTTTATAGAAGTAAAAACTAGGACAAATTCAAAATATGGAAGACCCAAAGATGCAGTAACTATAAATAAAAGAAAACATATGTATAAAACTGCAAGATACTATTTATATAAAAACAAAAATAACAATCAATTTATTAGATTTGATGTTATTGAAATAGTAATAAGAGGAAAAAAAGATTGGCTTAATCATATAAAAAATATTGAAGTGGTTGAAGTATAAAACTTGAAATATTCAACAAATTCTAGTATAATAATAAATATTAGAAGGAGAGAGTATGAATAATATTTTAGAAGAAACAAGATTTATAATTAACAAATACAACATAAGAGCCAACAAAAGTCTAGGACAAAATTTCTTAATAAATGAAAATGTAGTTAGCAGTATAGTTGAATGTAGTAATATAACAAAAGAAGATTTAGTTATAGAAATAGGACCTGGATTAGGTACATTGACAAAAGAATTATTAGAAAAAGCAGGAAAAGTAGTTTGTATAGAATTAGATACAAAAATGCTAAAAATATTAAATGATAGATTTGCATTATACAAAAATTTAGAAATACTAAATGAAGATGTATTAAAAGTAGATTTACATACATTAATAAAAGAACAAAAAGAAAAAGAAAATCTAAAACAAGCAAAAATAGTTGCAAATTTACCATATTATATAACTACACCAATCATAATGAAATTACTAGAAGAAGAATTAGACTTAGAAAGCATAACAGTTATGATACAAAAAGAAGTTGCAGATAGAATAATTGCAATACCAGGAAAGAAAAATACAGGAGCAATAACATACTCTGTATACTATTATGCTGAAACAGAAGCAATATTAGAAGTCCCAAAAGACTCATTTATACCAGCACCAGAAGTTACATCAAAAGTAATAAAATTAAATATAAGAAAAGAACCGCCTGTGAAACCAGAAAGTAAAGAAAAAATGTTTAAAACAATAAAAAATGCATTTACACAAAGAAGAAAAACATTATTAAATTCATTAGTAAATACAAAGATGATAGAAAACAAAACACAGGGAGCAGAGATATTAAAAAAATTAAACTTAAATGAAAATGTAAGACCAGAAGAATTAACATTAGAAAATTTTGCTGAAATTTCTAATAACATATAAAAAATATTTGTAATAAGTATTTGAAATAAACAATAAATATGTTATAATAAAATTGTTATAAAAAATATAAGGAGGTTAGCATGAATCAAATATTAGTTACAAAAAAACTATATATAACACCAGAATTAAAAAGAAAAAAGAAAATGTATAAATTTGATTTCTTAATATCTATATTTCTAGTATGCATTCTAACATCTTTATATATTTATGCAGAATATGATAGAAATAAAAGCGAAGAAACATCACAGCAAATATTAGAAGATATGAACGAACTATTATCACAAGATGCACAAACAGACACAACAATAGCAAAAGATAATATCTTGTTAGTAGTTTTAGATGATGCAGAAGATAATGGTGAAGACGTAGTTGAAACAGAAACAACAAATAATACAACAACAGTATCAACAGTGCCAAGTGTGCAAGCAGAAAAAAAGACAACTGCTAAAGGTAGTACATATACAACAGTTGCAAAAATAAGTATTCCAAAAATAAAATTGAATTATTCTGTTGTACAAGGAGAGACAGGTTCTTTAGAAGAAACAGAAGATTTATTGAAAATATCACCAGTTAAATATCATGGTGGAAATCCAAATGAAATAGGAAACTTCTGTATTGTAGGACACAATTATAGAAATGAAAAATTCTTTAGTAAAGTTCCAAGTTTGGTAGTTGGAGATGAAATTCAATTAACAGATTTATCAAAAAGAACATTAACATATAAAGTATATGATGTATATACAGTAGATCCAAACGATACAAGTTGTACAACACAAATGACAGGAGGAAAGAAAGAATTGACATTAATTACTTGTACAAATGACAGTAAATTAAGAGTAGTTGTAAAATGTAAAGAAGTAAAATAATTAATAAAGCAAAACTATTAGCTTATATAAAATAATATTGCTATAGTTTTGTTTTTTTATTATAAAAAGTATATAATATAACATATTAGTTTATTTTTAACAAATAGTATCTTCAAAACTTATAAGTTAAATGATATATTATATAAAAAAGATAGGAAGGTGATTATAGTGGCTTTAGACTATAGTGTTATAGGTTCTAGAATTAAACAAGCTAGACTTGCAAAAAATATGACACAAGAAGATTTAGCAGACCAAATTGATATTTCTGTAGCTTTTTTAAGTAGAGTAGAAAGAGGAAATTCTCATATAAATTTAAAAAGATTAAACCAATTATGTGGTTTATTAGATGTAACAGAAGGTTACCTTTTAAATGGTGCATCAAGTAGTTCACAAAATTACTTAGATAAAGAATTTACAGATTTAATAAAAAGTGTTTCACCAGCAAAACAAAAATTAATTTATAACGTAGCAAAAACAATTGCTGAAACAGAAACAGATGAAGAAGAATAATTATAAAAAACAATGGTAGATTAAATTTACCATTGTTTTTAATTTATAGTTGTACTAGTAGCACCAGTTCCTACAACATCTTCTTGTAGAGAACGCCAAGTATTGCATCCAACAATTCCATCAGCAGATAATCCTTTTGATTTTTGATATGCAATTACGGCATTTTGAGTTCCAGCACCAAAAATACCATCTAATCCATTTGTTCTAAATCCAAGAGTATTCAAATCATCTTGTGCTATACAAACATAATTACTCAAACTACCTCTTTTAAGTTGAGGAAATCCACCAGTGGAACAAGCTGGTTTTCCAAATCTTTTATCAAAATGCACCCAGGTTGGAGTCAGGGAAATTGGTTCAACATAATACCAAATGCCTGAATTCACAGCACTATTATATAATCTGGTTCTTTGAGTAGAACTTAAAGTTTGACCAACATCGAAAGCTGTACCAGCATAATGCTGACTTTGATTTCCATGTCCGCCTTCATAAGGTCTTTTAAAACCAAAAACAACAGGAATAGGAGAACCAAAAACATATCTTTGACTATTCCAAGATTGCATAGTTCTTTTTGTAGTCCACAAAATATTACTTTTACTAGAACCTCTAAATTCTCGAACTCTTAAAGTTCCATTAGTATTATAAGGCATTGGTTCAGACTCACCTCTATAATAAGTCTCCATTCTATCAGTATCATTATTAAAAACTAATATCTTTGCCAAAGATAAAACCTCCTTACAATTTTATTCTATAATATGAAAAAATCCAGTAAATTGTGAAAAGTATACATATGTCAAGATTAGAAAAAACAAGAAATTTAAAGGAAAAAAAAGGAAAAATGAGCAATTTTAAACAAAATAAGAAAAATATAAAAATAATTTGAGAGAAAAAAGAAAAAATTGCCTAAATAGAGTATACATAATTTGAAAAAAACCAAAATATATAGTATAATAATATTTATCGCATTGAAAAAATGAGAAGGAGAGTGAATTTTATTTTAAACAGAAAACTTAAATTTTACACAAAAGAATTTTTAAGATTTTTCAATGTAACTTTATTTGCATTAGGGATTATTATAGCAATAGTATTAATAAAATATAAACCTATATATGAAGTTAAAATAGATGGAGAAGTAATAGGTTATACTAATAGTAAAGAAAATTTAGAAAAAGATATTGAGGAAAACATAAAAAATTATAAAGGAAAAAATATCAATACAGTAGAAATTACAGAAACTCCAGAATATGAATATAAATTAGTTGAAAAAAACAAAGAAACAAATGAAAGTGAAATTATAGTAGCTTTGCAAAATAACGTAAAAATTGAATACGAATATTATAATTTAGAGCTTAATGGAGAAGTTATTGAATCTGTAAATTCTAAAGAAGATGCAGAAACAATAAAAGAACAACTAGAATTACAAGATATAACAATAACTCAAATAATTACTGAAAATGCAGAAGAAATTAATACACATGAATTAGAAGTTGCTAAAAATAATGTAGCAGAGAAAACGCAAACAACTGATAAATCAGAAGAAATAGCCAATATAGATGGTATTGAAATTGCAACATTACCAATCACAGGAACTATATCATCAAGATATGGAGTAAGTAGTAGAATAAGATCATCAACACATACGGGTCTTGATATTGCAGCAAGTACAGGGACACCAATAAAAGTAATTGCAGATGGAACTGTAACATCAGCTCAATACACAGGTTCATATGGTTATTTAGTAAAAGTAGAACATGGAAATGGAGTAGAAAGTTGGTATGCACATACAAGTAAAATGTATGTAAAAGCTGGTGATGAAGTAAAAGCAGGAGATGTAATTGCAGCAGTTGGAAGTACAGGAAATTCTACAGGACCACATTTACATTTAGAAATTAGAATAAATGGTCAACATGTTAATCCACAAAAATATATATATAATAACTAAAAAAGACGTATTTGCAAAAATATGTCTTTTTTCACACAAAAAACACAAATAAATTAACATTTGATAACAATAAAAAAATAGAATATAGCATATAATAAATAAGAAAAAAATAAGGAGATAAATGCCTATGACGAAAACTAAAGAAATTGAAAAAATTAATAATTTTTTAGTTAATAATGAAAAAATAGAATTCAATAGTAAAAATTATGAAAAGATAGAATTCATATATGGAATTGCAATAAAAGAAATAAAACACAAATTAGAGATATTAAAAGAAGAATATAAAATGTTTTACAACTATGATTTGATTGACCATATAAACGAAAGAATAAAGAGCAAAGAAAGTATATCTAAAAAAATGACTAAAAAAGGAATTGATTTTACATATAGTAAAATGATAGAAAATATAAATGATATAGCAGGTGTAAGAGTAATATGCCCATTAAAAAAAGATATATATACGATTAGAAAATTAATTACTAATTTACCAGGAATAAAAATTTTAAAAGAAAAAGATTATATAACAAATCCAAAGAAAAGTGGTTATTCAAGTTATCATATGATTTTAGAAGTTCCAGTAACATTATCCAAAAATTCAGTTTATGTAAAAGTAGAGGTACAAATAAGAACAATGGCAATGGATTTTTGGGCGAGTTTGGAACATAAAATGAAATATAAAAATAATAAAGATGTTAGTAAAAATGTTTCTAAGGAACTTGTTCAATGTGCAAAAATAGTTAATAAATTAGATAATAAAATGTTGTTATTAAATAGTTGAAAAAACAAAATAAGAATAAATCATATATTTAGAAAGAATCTAATATATGATTTATTTTATGAATTTTAAAAAATGAGAAGGATTTATGTAAAATTCGTCGAATATTATATTTAAGTATGTTTATTTGAAGGAAAGAGAGGAAAAATGGCAAGATATAGTGATGAAGTTATAAATGATGTTAGACAATCAAATGATATAGTTGATGTTATATCACAATATGTGCATTTAAAAAGAAGCGGAAGAAATTTCTTTGGACTATGTCCATTTCATAACGAAAAGTCTCCTTCTTTTTCAGTTTCACCAGATAAACAAATTTTCCATTGCTTTGGATGTGGTGTAGGAGGAAATGTTTTTTCTTTTATAACTCAAATAGAAGGAATAAACTTCGTAGAAGCAGTACAAATGTTAGCAGAAAGAGCAAACATACAATTACCAACTTTACAAGACAATGGAGATTCACAAAGAGAAGAACTAAAGGCAAAAGTATACAAAGTAAACGAATTTACAGCAGAGTTTTATCATCAAAACTTATATAAACCACAAGCTAAAATAGCACAAGAATACGTAAAAAAGAGACAATTAAGTAATGAAACACTAAAATCTTTCAAAATAGGTTTTTCAGGTAAATTTGATGAATTATATCAAGAACTAAAAAAACAGGGATTTGGAGAAAAGGAAATTTTAGAGTCTGGACTAGTAAATAAAAATGAAAGAGGACAATATATAGATAGATATAGAAACAGACTAATGTTCCCAATTTGTGATGCAAGAGGAAAAGTAATTGCATTTGGAGGTAGAGTTTTAGATGACTCAAAACCTAAATATATAAATTCTCCAGAAAATGTTGTATATAGTAAAGGTCGTAATTTATTTGGACTAAATGTAGCAAAAAAGGGAGATTTAAAAAGAATACTAATAGTAGAAGGTTACATGGACGTTATATCTCTTCATCAAAGAGGAATAACAAATGTAGTAGCACCACTAGGAACAGCACTAACAGAGCAACAAGGATGGTTATTAAGAAAAAATTCAGAACAAATTATATTAAGCTTTGATTCAGATGAGGCAGGATTAAAAGCAAAATTAAGAGCACTAGATATATTACAAAATATGGGATGTGACTTAAGAATACTACAAATGGAAGGTGCAAAAGACCCAGATGAATATATAATAAAATATGGAAATGCACGTTTTAATAACCTAGTTGATAAAGCACTTTCAATAATAGAATTTAAAGTAAAAATATTAAAGAAAGATTTAAATTTAGAAAACACAAACGATAAAATAAAATTCTTAAATGAAATTGCAAAATTAATTTCAAATGTAAACAACACAATCGAAAGAGAAGTTTATATTGAAAAAATAGCAAAAGAATACGATATATCAAAAGAAGCAATATATGCAGAAGTAAATAAACTTACATATAAAAATGTGAAAACTGAAAAGGTACTAGAAAAACCAAAACCAGTAGTAACTCATATAAAAAGAGAAGAAAAAGTTATATCTGAAGCAGTAAAAAGAAGAGAAAATACAGTTATAGCATTACTATTAATGGGAGATTTAAATATTTTTGAAATATTAAGGCAAAATATAAAAGTAGAAGATTTTCAAGATGAAGTAAATAAAAAAATAGCTCAAAAACTGTATGAAGAATTTGAAAAAGGAAATAGTAATATAAATGCAATAATTGATAATTTAGAACAAGATGAACAAAATCAAATAACAATGATAATGTCAGAAGACTATGAAATAACAGACATAGAAAAAGCAATAGATGATGTTGTACAAGCATATGAAAGAGAAAAATTAAACACAAGGAAATTTGAAATTTTAGATTTATTAGATAAAAATTTGGAAAATGACCAAAAAAAAGAATTAGAAAAAGAGCTAAGTAATATAATTATTAGATTAGCAAAAATAAAATAGAGGTGAATAAATAATGTCAGAGAAAAAAGAAGAAAAAGAAATAATAGCAAAAAATGAAGCAGTAGAAAGCAAAACAAAAGAAAACAAAAAAACAAAAATATCAAGTGAAGATAAAGAAAAAATAAATAGCATAATCAAAGAAGCTAAAGAAAACGGAAAAATGACATATGGAGATTTAGCAACAAAATTAAATGATGTAAATCCAGAAGAAATGGATTCTGTTTTTGATGCCTTTGAAGAAATTGGTGTAGATTTATTACCAGATGACTTTGAAGAAGAACCAGACTTAGAAGATTTAAAAGAAGTAGAAAACTTAAAATTAGATGAAATAACAGACACAAGTTTCGAAGGAATAAGTGTAGATGACCCAGTAAGAATGTATTTAAGAGAAATAGGAAGAATACCACTTTTAACATATGATGAAGAATTAGAATTAGCAAAAAAAATCTTAGAGGGAGATGAAGATGCAAAACAAAAATTAGCAGAATCAAACCTAAGATTAGTTGTAAGTATTGCTAAAAAATATGTTGGAAGAGGAATGCTTTTCTTAGACTTAATACAAGAAGGAAATATGGGATTAATAAAAGCAGTAGAAAAATTCGATTACACAAAAGGATTCAAATTCAGCACATATGCAACATGGTGGATTAGACAAGCAATTACAAGAGCAATTGCAGACCAAGCAAGAACAATAAGAATACCAGTACACATGGTAGAAACAATAAATAAATTAATAAGAACATCAAGACATTTATTACAACAATTAGGAAGAGAACCAAGCCCAGAAGAAATAGCAGCAGAAATGGAAATACCAGTAGAAAAAGTAACTGAGATACAAAAAATAGCTCAAGATCCAGTATCTTTAGAAACACCAATAGGTGAAGAAGAAGATAGTCATTTAGGAGATTTTATACAAGATGAAGATAGCCCAGCACCACATGATGCTGCATCATATACAATGCTAAGAGAACAATTAGAAGAAGTAATGAACACATTAACACCAAGAGAAGCAAAAGTTTTAAAATTAAGATTTGGACTAGAAGATGGAAAATCAAGAACTCTAGAAGAAGTTGGGAAAGAATTTAACGTAACTCGTGAAAGAATAAGACAAATAGAAGCAAAAGCACTAAGAAAATTAAGACATCCAAGTAGAAGTAAAAAACTAAGAGATTATATGGGGTAATTAAAATGGAAAATTTTAAAAACTTTATTGGAGCAATCCAAAAAAATCAAATAATAGATATTGTAGTTGGAGTATTAATATATATTTTATTTAGATGTTTAAGTAGAAGTTTAGCATATATCACGGTAAAAATATTTAAACCAAAAGCCAAAAATAAGAAAGTGATAAGAGATAACGCATTTTATACTCCATTGATTGCATTCTACACATTTTTTGGGGCATATTTGGGAATATTATTTGTTAAATCTTCATTAGGAATTAATGAAAATGTAATGAACATAATAAACAAAATATTTAAAATTTCAGTAATAATAATATTTGCAAATGGAATAGCAAATAGTTTAACAACAAAAGGAACATTAGTAAATAAATTAAAAGAAAAAATTAATCCAGATGTAGATGAATCAATGTTTAGATTTGTACTAAAAGCAATTAGAATAGTTATATATTTAATAGCAGGATTTTTAGTATTAACAGAATTGAACTATAATCTAAATGGACTAGTAGCAGGATTAGGATTAGGAAGTGTTGTAATCACACTTGCAGCTCAAGACACTGCAAAAAACCTATTTGGTGGACTAGTAATATTCTTAGATAAACCATTTATAGTAGGAGATTGGATTGAATTAGAGGGCTATGAAGGAACAGTAGAAGATATAACATTTAGAAGTACAAGAGTAAGAACCTTTGAAAACTCTTTAGTAAATATACCAAACTCAGTAATTGCAAACAGCTCTATAATAAACTGGAGCAAAATGGAAAAAAGAAGAAACAAAGTAAATTTATGTTTAGAGTTAGATACTCCACTTGAAAAAGTACAAATTGTTCAAAAAAGAATAAAAGATATGCTTATTCAACACGATGACGTAATAGATGAAACAATAATAGTAAGATTTGATAATATAACAGACAATGGAATAAATTTAATGGTTAGCAGTTATACAAATTCAATTGATTATGCTAGTTACTTAGAAGAAAAAGAAAAAATCAATTTCAAAATTATGCAAATTTTAAAAGAAGAAAATGTTGAATTGGCTTATGATACAAAGACAATTATTACAAGATGATAGGTCATATCATCTTTTTTTAATTTTCACATATTGGACATAATTATTTTGTATAATTATAAATAATAAATTGTAAGAAAGGTGAAAAAAATGAGTGGTTCAATTTTAATAGTTGATGATGAATCTAGAATGAGAAAATTAATAAAAGACTTCCTAACAGCAAAGGGGTATAGTATTTTAGAGGCAGAAGATGGAGAAAAAGCCTTAGAGGTATTTGAACAAAATGAAGCAAAAATCGATTTGATATTGTTAGATGTAATGATGCCTAAATTAGATGGATGGTCTGTTTTAAGACAAATAAGACAAACTTCAAAAGTTCCAATAATTATGCTAACAGCAAGAGGAGAAGAACAAGATGAATTATTTGGATTTGAATTAGGTGTTGATGAATATATTTCAAAACCATTTAGCCCTAAAATATTAGTTGCAAGAGTTGAAGCAATATTGAAAAGAACAAAAGGAGACTCAAAAGAACCAAAAGATTATGATGGAATAGAAATAGACAAAGAAGGAAGAACTGTAAAAGTTGATGGTAAAGTAATAGAACTAAGCCTAAGAGAATACGAATTATTAGTATATCTAGTAGAAAACGAAAACATTGCACTTTCAAGAGATAAAATTTTAAACAATGTATGGAATTATGATTATTATGGAGATTCAAGAACAATAGACAGTCATATAAAAAAATTAAGACACAAATTAGGAAAAAGAGGAAAATATATAAAAACCATGAGAGGTTTAGGCTACAAATTTGAAAGAAAGTAGGTTTTAAATTAGTAAAAAATGAAGAAAATCAAAGAACAAATAAGAGAGTTATTTAATTCAGTAAAAATCAAATTATTTTTAACACTAAGTTTAACAATACTTGCTATAATAATATTTCTAATAATTGTAAATAATTTTGCACTAGAAAAATTCTATCTATTTAGTAAGGAACAAACACTAAAATCAGTTTATGAACAATTAAATGAATATTATAAAAATTCAGGAAGTGAAGAAGACTTCGAACAAGAATTAGAAAAAATAGCAATAAAAAATAATTTTGATATTTTAATTAAAGACAACAATGGAATAAATATATATTCAACAAATAAAAACTTTTCCTCTGTTATAGGCAGTTTAGGAAATATGATAGTAAACTCAGGAGAAGTTTTAGAAACAACAGAAAACTTCACAATAAAAAGGCAAAGAGACATAAAAAATGGAATTTCATACATAATTTTATCAGGAAACTTGGAAAATGGTTATTTTTTGCATGTACGTATGCCAATAACATCAATACAAGATAGTGTAAAAATATCAAATAACTTTTTAATAATAATAGCAGGATTTGTAATACTAATTTCTGCAATAGTAATGTCTATAATTTCTAAAAAATTCACAGAACCAATTTTAGAATTAAGCAATATAGCACAAAAAATGTCAAACCTAGATTTTAGTCAAAAATACAAAATTACAACAAAAGGTGATGATGAAATAAACACCCTAGCAAGAAGCATAAATACTATGTCAGACAAACTAGAGGGAACAATAAAACAACTTAGAAACAGTAATAACCAATTAGAAAGAGACATTGAGGAAAAATCAAAAATAGATGAAATGAGAAAAAGCTTTATTTCTGATGTATCACATGAATTAAAAACACCAATTGCCTTAATACAAGGCTATAGTGAAGGTCTTCTAGAAAATGTAAATACAGATGAAGAAAGTAGAAAATTCTATGCAGAAGTAATACTAGATGAAACAAATAAAATGGACAAACTAGTAAAACAGCTATTAGAATTAATGAAATTAGAATATGGAAAAAGAGAATTCAATGATAAAGAATTCAATATAATTGAGGTAGAAAAAGAAGTAATAAGAAAATCTAAAGTTATGTTAGAAGAAAATAAAATAGAAGTAAAAATAGATACTCTAGAGCCAATACAAGTATTTGCAGATGATTTCTATATAGAACAAGTAATAACAAATTACATAACAAATGCAATAAAAAATGCTAAAGAAATAAATAATTGCAAATTAATAAAAATATCAAATAAAATAAAGAAAGAAGAAGGCAAGGTTAGAGTAACAGTATTTAATTCTGGTGAACATATTAAAGATGAAGATTTAGAGAGAATTTGGAATAGATTTTATAAAGCGGATGAGTCTCGAAATAGAAGTGATGGCGGAACTGGAATTGGATTGGCATTTGTAAAGGCTATTATGAATAATTATCAAAATAAATATGGAATAAATAATGTTGATGATGGAGTAGAATTCTATTTTGAATTAGATTTAACAAAATAACTTTTTAGTTCAAGTTTTTAAATTAATTTATTGATATTTATCATATTTTAATGTATAATATATAAAGTTTAAATTGATAAATAGGAGAGATACAAATGAGTCCAAAAGTAAAAGATATATTAGAATGGGTATATTGCATAGTTATTGCAATTGTTTTAGCATTATTATTTAGATATTATATAGGAACACCTACAATAGTAAAACAAGTGTCAATGAATCCAACACTTGTACAAAACCAAAGATTATGGCTTAATCGTTGGGGAAGAACTACAAAAAAATTGCCTGAAAGAGGGAATATAATAACATTTGAGGCACCAAGCAAAAAGTCATATACATTAAGTGAAATTGACCAATCAAATCCAGTTGCAAAATATGAATATGAACCAAAAAGTATTTTAGGAAAATTTACATATTATGTATTAGAAATTGGAAAAGATAGTTATATAAAAAGAGTAATTGCATTACCAGGAGAACACGTTCAAATAAAAGATGGAAAAGTATTTATAAATGGAGAGCAATTACAAGAAGATTATTTACCAAGTGGCATTGTAACAGATGTTACAGGAGCAGGATTTGATGATTTTGTAGTTCCAGAAAATTGCGTTTTTGCAATGGGAGATAATAGAAATCATAGTACAGACTGTAGAGCTTTTGGTTGTATACCATTAGAAAAAATAGAAAGCAAAGTATGGATTAGAATTTGGCCATTAAATTTATGGGGAAAAGTTAAATAAATTTATCAAATGAGGTAAAATGATGTTTAGTGATATAATAGGAAATGACAAATTAAAAAAAGAACTAATTCATTCTGTAGAAACAAATAAAACATCACATAGTTATTTATTTATAGGAACAGAAGGAATTGGGAAAAAATTAATAGCAGAAGAATTTGCAAAAATGTTATTAGCTGTAAAAGATACAGAAAATAGTCCAGATTTTTCTATTATAGAACCAGATGGAAATAGTATAAAAATAGAACAAATTAGAGAATTTCAAAAAAAAGTCTCTGAGAAACCAATTATATCAAACAAAAAAGTTTATATAATTAATGATAGTGATAAAATGACAGTAGAAGCTCAAAACTGTTTATTAAAAACACTAGAAGAACCACCAGAATTTGTTACTATAATTTTAATTGGTTCAAACGAAAATTCATTTTTAAGTACCATAAAATCAAGATGTATGATACTGCACTTTGAAAAAATATCAGATGAACAAATACAAAAATATCTACAAGACAATCATCAAACAGAAATTAATAGCAAAATTATGTTAGAAGCTTGCCAAGGCAGCATTGGAAAAGCACTAGAAATAAAAGATAAACAAGAATTATATCAAAATACAGAACAAGTTGTTAACAGTTTAGAAAGAAAAGATAAAATAGATATACTAAATATGTCAGATTTTATATACAAAAGCAAAGATGATAAATTAGAAATATTAAATTACATGAATGTATTATTTATAAATTTAGCAAAAATAAATAGTAAATATGCAGATTGTATAGCAATAGTAGAAGAAACAAAAAGAAGATTACAATCAAATGCAAATTATGACATGTGCATTGATAATTTATTATTAAGTTTATGGGAAAATGTGAATTATTAGAAAGGAAACAAAAACTTGAAGAATATAATAGGTATTAGATTTAAAAAATTAGGAAAAATATATTTTTTCAATCCAAAAGGATTAAAAGTAAAAAAAGGCGATAAAGTAATAGTAGAAACAACACAAGGCGAAGAACTTGCAGAAGTTTTAATTCCAAATAGATATGTAGAAGATGAAAAAATAATAGCACCATTGAAAAAAGTCGTAAGAATTGCAAATAATAGAGATATAAAAAGATATGATGAATGCAGAAAAATAGAAAAAGAAGCATTTGATATATGCAAACAAAAAATAAAAGAGCATAAGTTAAATATGACATTAACAGAAGTAGAATGTAAATTTGACAATAGCAAAGTTATATTTTACTTTACAGCAGATGGAAGAATAGACTTTAGAGATTTAGTAAAAGACTTAGCAGCAATTTATAGAACAAGAATAGAAATGAGACAAATTGGTGTAAGAGATGAAGTAAGAAGAATTGGCGGAAATGGTGTATGTGGTAGAGAACTTTGTTGTTGTACATTCTTAAGTGACTTTGAAGCTGTATCAATAAAAATGGCAAAAGAGCAAAATATATCATTAAATCCATCAAAAATATCTGGAAACTGTGGTAGATTAATGTGTTGTCTAAAATATGAAAATGAAGTATATGAAGATAAATTGAAAAGACTTCCAAATGTAGGAGCAATAGTAAAAACAGAAGATGGCGAAGGAGAAGTTGACGGAGTAGAAACATTAAAAGAAAGAGTAAAAGTAAAATTTAAAACAGAAGATGGAGATGGTTATACATATAAAAGATATGATGCTAAAGACATAAAAGTAATAAAAGATATTGCAAAAGAACGTATAGATGAAGAAGAGTTGAAAAATAAAAAAGAATTAGAAGAACTAGAAAAATTAGAAAAAGAAGATGAAAAAAATTCAGAAAATATATAAAATAAAAGCACTACAAATATTAAAAGTAGTGCTTTATTTTTTATAATTATTCTTCTTCAGGTGCTCCTACTGGACAAACTCCAGCACAAGTTCCGCAAGAAATACATGCTGAAGCATCTATTTCAAATTTTGTTTCTCCTTGAGAGATGCAACCTACTGGACATTCAGCAGCACAAGCTCCACAAGAAATACATTTATCAGTAATTTTATATGCCATTATATTCACCTCCTAATTAAATTTATTTGATTTTATTTATTAGTCATTTCTTCCAATTTCAAAAGTTCTTCCCATCTATTATCAACCTCTTTTTGGAATTCTTCAATCATCCATTCATTTCCAGGTTTAAACATATGTTTAAATCTCTTTTGAGGTCTCAAGAATTCTTCTATTGGAAGTTTTTTAGCTGGTTTATAATTTATTTTATATTTTCCATCAATTACTTCATATAAAGGCCAGTAACAAGTTTCAACAGCTAATTTATTTATTTTCATTAAATCAGGTGTTGAGTAACCCCAACCTCTAGGACATGGGCTCATTACATTTAAGAAACATGGACCTTCTGTATAAATTGCTTTTTCAGCTTTTTCATATAAATCTTTCATATTATTTACAGCTATTGTTTGAGCAACATATGGTAAATGATGACCAACCATAATTTGTGTTAAATCTTTTCTTGATTGCATTTTTCCAGGAAGCACTTTACCAGCAGGAGAAGTTGTTGTATCAGCAAATTTTGGTGTTGCTGATGAACGTTGAATTCCTGTGTTCATATATGCTCCATTATCATAACATACATATACCATGTCATGACCTCTTTCCATTGCACCAGATAATGATTGTAAACCTATATCATAAGTTCCGCCATCTCCACCAAAGGCAATGAATTTTGTGTGTTCATCTTCAGGTAATTTTCCTTGTTTTTTAAGTGATTTATATGCAGCTTCTACACCTGAAAGAGTAGCACCAGCACATTCAAAAGCAGTATGAATAAATGAATCTGTCCAAGCTGTATATGGATAAATAAATGTTGATACTTCCATACAACCTGTTGCACAAGATATAACTGCATGGTCTTCTTCTTTTAAAGCTCTTAAAATATGTCTTGCAACAACTGGAGCTCCACATCCTGCACACATTCTATGTCCTTCTGTAAATCTAGAAGGCTTATTTGCAACTATTTCTTTTAAATTATATGCCATAATTATTTTGCCCCCCTTTCGCTTCGCTCATCGTTATCCAAAATTTTTTCAAAATTTTGTCTATCAAATCTTAATCCTAAATATCTATAAGGCTTTTCTACTTTACCATTTTTAGCAATTTCAATTAAATCTGTATAAACTGATTCAATATCATTTGCAGTAGTATCTCTACCACCAATTCCATAAACATAATTGCACATTGGAACATGAGAATTATTAACATACATACTAGATGAAACATCTTCAAATAAAGCTCCACCGATAGCATTTAGAGAATCTGATTTATCTAAAACAGCTATAGCTTTTAAATGAGACAAAGCTTTTGCAACTTCTTCACCAGGGAATGGTCTATAAACTCTTATTTTTAAAAGGCCAGCTTTAATTCCTTTAGCTCTTAAATTATCAACAACATATTTTGTTGTTCCAGCTGTAGAATTCATACAAACTATTGCAATTTCTGCATCATCTAATTTATATTCTTCAAATAATCCATAATGTCTTCCAGTCCAAGCTTCAAACTCTTTTGAAACATCTAAAATAACTTTTTTTGCATTTTTTAAAGCTTCAGCTTGTTGAGCTTTATGTTCAAATAAATAAGCTTGTAAATCAAGTGGACCAACAGCAATTGGTTCTTGTTTATTTAATAAATAATGTTCTGGGTGATATTCACCAACAAATTTTTTAACTTCTGAATCTTCTTCAAGTTCAATATTTTCAATAGAATGTGATGTTATAAAACCATCTTGACAAACCATTATAGGTAATTGAACATCTTTATTTTCAGCAATTCTATTTGCCATTAATGTATTATCATAAGCCTCTTGGTTATTTTCAGAGAAAAGCATAACCCAACCAGCATCTCTAACACCCATTGCATCTGAATGGTCATTATGAATATTAAGAGGTCCAGAAACAGCTCTGTTTACTAAGTTTAAAACTATAGGCAATCTTAAACTTGAAGCAATATAAATCATTTCCCACATTAAAGATAAACCATTTGCTGATGTAGCAGTCATTGCTCTTGCACCAGCAGCTTGAGCACCAATACAAGCACTCATAGCACTATGTTCACTCTCAACTGCAACAAATTCTGTATCAACAGAACCATTTGCAACAAAAGTTGAAAAATATTGAGGAATTTCTGTAGATGGTGTAATAGGGAATGCTGCAACAACATCTGGATTTATTTGTTTCATAGCAGTAGCAACAGCTTCATTTCCACTAAGTCTTTCACGAATACTCATTATTCAACACCCTCCTCTTTCATTTCTATTGCTTTAAATGGGCATACTTGAGCACATACTCCACAACCCTTGCAATAATCAAAATCAAAATCTGTTCTATTTAAAGAATCTTTACAAACAGGAATTGCATTTTCTGGGCAAACAGGAAAACATAAACCACATTGTTTACATTTTTCTTCAATCCATACTGGTCTAGAACTTCTCCAGTCACCAGTTTTAAAATGTTTTGCATTTCCTGCTTCATAAATATTTCCACCTATTGTTAAATCTTCCATAGGTGTTGTTTTATTTATATCAGCCATAATATAACTTCCTTTCTAAATTTTCTTAACTTCTTTTAAAGCAATTTCCAAAGCTTTCATATTACCATCAATGACTTCAGGTTTTTTGGCAAATTTATGTTTGAATGAACCTTTCATATCTTCAAGAAAAGCTTCATCTGTCATAATACCACTAACCTTTACAATGGCAGCAAGCATTGGTGTATTTGGAAAATATCTTCCTAGAGCTTCTTCAGAAATTTTTCTTGCATCTATTGTATAAATACTTCCATTATATCCATTTAAAGCTTTTTTTAGATATTCTGGAGATTTTGTTGTATTAATAACTATTGCACCTGTTTCTTTTAAACCAGCTGTAACTGGGACACTCTCTAAAAGTGTATCATCAACTACTACAACATAATCAGGTTCATAAATATTACTATGAACAGTAATTGGATTATCACTAATTCTGTTATAAGCAGTAATTGGTGCACCCATTCTTTCTGGACCATATTCAGGAAATCCTTGAATATATTTTCCTGTATTAAATGCGGCATCAGCAAGTAATAAAGAAGCTGTTTTTGCTCCTTGACCGCCTCTACCATGCCATCTAATTTCTATTAAATTATCCATTAAAATAGCCTCCTCTTATAAATGCTTTTAAGCAAATTTTTATGTATCTAGTATATGCCAAATAGTGCGGAATGTCAAGCCATTTTTTGTTCGGAGCGGTCGGAAATAGTAGATGTTATGAAATGTTTTTATTGTCATTATCAATGCTTATTAATTCAGTTAAATTACAATCTAAATACTTACATAATTCTTCTAAATATTTGAAGGAAATAGAAGTTGTTTCTCCATTAATTATTCTATTAAGATTTCGATTTGTTATATTCATATTTTGACAAAGCCAATATTTTGATTTTTTCTTCTTTTTTAGTAATTTTTCTATATTAAAATTCAACATAAAATTCACCTCAAAAGAATTTTATTATAAATAAAATATATAGATAAGCTATTTACAAGTAGGGTATTTATATGTATAATAAACGTATAAAATTTATCATTTTTAGTATGAGAAATTTATATTTGAAAATAATTATACATAGGAGGAATTGTATGGAAAACAAAGGTAAAGCTAGAGAACATGGAATTACATTAGTAGCATTGGTGATTACAATAATTATTTTATTAATTCTAGCAGGAGTAGCAATAACTGCATTAACACAAACAGGGTTATTTGAAAAAGCAAAAGAAGCAAAAAATGCAACCGAAAATGCACAAATAGAAGAAAAAAATATTTTGGATTACTATAACAACAAAATTAATTCAACTGTAACTATTAGTAATAGAGAAAAATCTAATAATGATTATAGCTTAGAAGAAAAAGTGATAGGGACTTGGATTGATGGTAAGAAAGTATATAGGAGGACATATACTGGAAACATAAATAAATCTGATTATATGACAATTGCTGAGATAGAAAATTTAGATTTATTTTTAGGAATTGATACTCAAGCTTCATATATTATGGGAAATAACAATTTTCAAAGAACAATAACAACACTATATGGTTTTATTATAAGAAATGAAAATAAAATTCAATTAACATATAATGGAACAAGTTGTTTTTCAATAGGAGATAGTTATGCAATTACAGTGCAATACACAAAAACAAATGATTAAAAATAAAAGGAGGAAAAAATGAAAAATAAAGAACATGGAATTACATTAGTAGCATTGGTGATTACAATAATTATTTTATTAATTTTAGCAGGAGTAGCAATAACTGTATTAACACAAACAGGGTTATTTGAAAATGCAAGGCAAGCTAAAAATGCAACAGAGAATGCACAAATTGAAGAAAATGTTATTTTGGGAAGTTACGAAAATAAAATAAATGAGGTTGCTGGAGGAGTTAGTGGAAGTAGCCAAAAAACTTTTAAAATTAAAAATGCCAATATCACAAATAAGTGAAATCACAAAATTACCAAAAGAAGAAATAGAAAAACTAAAATAACAAAATTCAACAAAAAGTAGCAAGTCAATCTTGCTATTTTTTAATTCATATAGTAAAATATACAAGAAAAAAGCAATAAAAACTAAAAAGGTAGGGAAAAAAAGGGCATCCCCATTTCCCTCTGAAAGGTGATAAAAAATGTATTTAAAAAGGTTGGAATTACAAGGGTTTAAATCCTTTGCAGATAAAACAATATTAGAACTAAGACCAGGAATAACAACTGTAATTGGACCAAATGGTTCAGGAAAAAGTAATATTTCTGATGCAATTAGATGGGTTCTTGGAGAACAAAGTATGAAGTCTCTAAGAGGTACAAAGTCTTTAGACATAATATTTGCAGGAACTCAAAATAGAAAATCTCTAGGTTTTGCTGAAGCATCTCTAGTATTTGACAATTCAGATGGAGCATTACCAATAGAATTTACAGAAGTAACAGTGACAAGAAAAATCTATAGAAGTGGTGAAACAGGTTACTATATAAATAAAACACCTTGTAGACTAAAAGATGTACTAGAATTATTTATGGACACTGGTATTGGAAAAGATGGATATTCAATAATAGGACAAGGAAAAATTGATGAGATATTAAGCAATAAATCTGAAGATAGAAGACATATATTTGAAGAAGCAGCTGGAATTGTAAAATATAGAAGTAGAAAAGAAGAAGCAGAAAAAAAATTAGAGCATACAAAATTAAATCTTTTAAGAATAAATGATATCATTTCAGAAATTGAAGGTAATTTAGGACCATTACAAACACAATCAGAAAAAGCAAAAAAATATTTAAATTTACGTGAAGAATTAAAGAATATAGAAGTAGGGTTATTTGTATATAATATAGAAAAATATAAAGAAAATTTACAACAAATAGTACAAGATATTGATGTAATGCAATCACAATGTAATGATGAAGAAGGAAAATTAGAAAGAGTAAAAATTCTAAAAGAAGAATTAAAATCGAGCATTGATGAAATTACAGAACAAATTGAAAATATGTCAAATTTAGGATTTGAAAGCCAAAAGGAAATTGAACAACTAAATTCAAACATAAATGTAGCAAAAACTAGAATAACAAATAATAACGAAAATAGTGTTAGATTTACAGATGAAATAAAAGAGCAAAATGAAAAAATACAAGAATTAAAACAAGAATTAGAACAAAAAGAAGCTAAAAAAGATAATTTAAAACAAAATAAAGAAAAATTCGAAAAAGAACTAAATGAAAAGCAAGAAGAACTTGCCCAAATAACAGAAAAATTATCAGCAAAAGAACTAGAAATAGAAGGCTATAAACAAACAGTAGAACAAAATACTGATAAAAAATATGAATTACAATCAGAAATAAATGCACAAGAAATAAACTTCCAAAACTATGAAAAAAGACAAAATCAAATAAAACAAGAAATTCAAACAACAATATCAGAATTAGACAATACAAGGATGAATAAAGAAGAAATTTCTAAGGGATTTTATGAAAGCGAAAATAAGAAAAATAAAGCTCAAAAATCTTTAGAAGAAGTAGCAAAACAAAAACAAGAAGCAAATCAAAAAATAAAATCATTTGAAAGTAATATAAATATTTTATCAAGTGATATGAGAATTAAAGAATCAAGATTAAAATTCTTAATTGAAACAGAAAAAGAAAAAGAAGGCTACATTAAAAGTGTAAAATCTCTATTAAAAGACTGTGAGAACATAAAAGACTTAGGAAAAGGTATGCATGGAGTTTTAGCAAATATTATAGAAGTTCCAGATGAGTTAGAAACAGCAATAGAAATGTGCTTAGGAGCAAGCTTACAAAACATTGTAACAGATACAGAAGAAGATGCAAAAAAACTCGTAGAACATTTGAGAAAAAACAATTTAGGAAGAGCATCATTCTTACCAATAGCTTCTGTTAAAGGAAAAAAATTAGAAAAGCTAAAAGGAAATGAAAGTGGAGTAATTGGAATTGCATCTGATTTAGTAAAATTCAATAAAAAGTATGAACAAATTATATTAAACTTACTAGGAAGAACAGTTATTGTAGATAATATGAACACAGCAATAAAAGTTGCAAAACAAAATGGTTATACATTTAGAATAGTAACAAAAGATGGAGATTTAATAAATCCATCAGGAGCAATAACAGGTGGTTCAGTAGCAAAGAAAACTGTTAATATTCTAGGTAGAGGAAAAGAAATTGAAAAGCTAGAAAAAGAAATTAAAAACATAAAATCAAAAATTCAAAAACTAGAAGAAGAAAAAGAAGAATACGAACAATCAATTGAAGGAATTTTAGAATTATCAGCAAATTTAGAAAAAGAATTACAAGAAATAGATATTACATATGCTACAGAAAAACAAAAAATGATATCAATTGATGAAAATATTCAAAAATTACAAAACAGATTAAACAAATTAAAAGAAGAACAAAAAAATCTTGAAACTCTAAAACAAGAATCAATTGAACAAAAAGAAAAAATTCAAGAAGAAACACAAAAAATAACAAATCAAAATGAAGAACTTTCTAAATTGATTTCAGAATTTGCAGAACTTAATAAAGATGATCAAAAATATATAGATGATTTAAATTTCGATATTACAAATTTAAAAATTTCAGTATCATCATTTGATGAAAGTGAATCATCAATACAAGAAATTCAAGAAAGAATAAACCAAGAATTGAATAATGCAAAAGCAAGTATTGAAAACAAAAATAATCAAATAGAACAAATAAAAGTAGATAATGAAAATTTAGAAAAATCAATACAAGAAACATTAAACAAAATAGAAGAAATAAAGCAAAAAGTAAACAATAGCAGTTCAGAAATTGAGAAAATGAAGCAAGAAAGAGCACAAAAGAGTGAAAAATTATCTAAACAAGAAGATGAAATTACATCTAAATTTAAAATAATTGAAGATTTAAAATCTCAACTAGTAAAATTAGATGTTAAAAAGACAAAAGTTGAAGAAGATATTAATACAATAATAAACAAAATGTGGGAAGAATATGAACTTACACCAAACAATGTCGAGGGTTATGCAAAACCTGAAAATGTTGCTTTAACTCAAAAAAGAGTAAACAATATAAGAACAGAAATAAGAGACTTAGGAAGTGTTAATGTTGATTCAATAGAAGAATACAAAAATCTAAAAGATAGATATGACTTTATGAGTGAACAAAGATTAGATTTAGAAAACACAATGAGCAAATTAAGAAAAGTAATAACAGATATGACACAAATAATGAAAGAACAATTTAGAGAAAAATTCAAAATTATAAATAAAAATTTTGGAGAAGTATTTGCAGAATTATTTGGTGGTGGAAAAGCATCTCTAAACCTAGAAGACGAAGAAAATATCTTAGAATGTGGAATTGAAATAACAGTACAACCACCAGGAAAAAAATTACAAAATATGATGCTATTATCAGGAGGAGAAAAAGCATTTACAGCAATAGCATTATTATTTGCAATATTAAAAATAAATCCAGCACCATTCTGTGTTCTAGATGAAATAGAAGCAGCACTAGATGATGTAAATGTATTTAGATATGCAGATTATTTGAAAAAATTTACAGAGCATACACAATTTTTAGTTATAACACATAGAAAAGGAACAATGGAAGCAGCAGACACTGTTTATGGTGTTACAATGGAAGAGAGTGGTATTTCTAAATTATTATCAATGAAATTGAATAAATAATAAATTAAAGAGGCAGGAAAAATTCCTACCTCTTTTTAAACATATTTAATATTTATTACAAAAATATTTTAACAATCCCAATCCCAATCAACAAAATCCCAGAAATAACAGACCAAATATTTTCAGGCAACTTATATAAATTATTAATATTTTCCCCCAGCCAAATTCCAGAACATATAAAAAACAATTGAAGAATACTCACAAAAATAGGAAAAAATACTAAATTAATACTACCAATACTTCCGCCAATTCCAATTCCAAAACTATCTAAAGAAAGAGCAATAGCCAAAAACAAAGCTTCCTTAGGCTCAATGGTTTTAGAATGATTAAAATCAGAAGAAATAGGATTATTAAAAATATTAAAATCATTTCTTTTAGTTCGTAAAGCTTCATAAATAATATAAACACCCATAAAAATTAAAATCCCACTACCAATTATAATAGTAAAAAAATCAGATAATACATTACTCAATAAATTTCCTAAAAATAAAGCAAAATACGTAATAGAAATAGATATAATAAAAAGAATAAATTTACTAAAAAAAGAAATTTTCATATTTTTAATTCCATATGTAATACCAATTCCAAGCGAATCTATACTACTAGAAACAGCGAATATAAACGAATTTAATAACATAAAAACACCTCTTACAACATAATATGACAAAAAATAAAAATAGTTTCTTAGTAATAAAAAAGTACAAGCCACATATAATTTAATAATTCAAAATACAAAGGAGTGAATTGTATGTGGCAAACATTAGAAAAAAATGATGTTATAAGAAGATTAAATACAAAAGAAAGAGAGGGATTAACAGAAGAGGAAGTAAAAATTAGACAAGCAAAATATGGAAAAAACAAGCTAAAAGATAAGAAAAAAGAAAGTATAATAATTAAATTTATAAAACAATTTAATGACTTTATGATAATAACATTAATAATTGCTTCAATAATATCAGCGGTAATATCAAAAATGCAAGGAGAAAATGACTATGTTGACTCAATAATAATAATAGGAATTGTAATATTTAATGCATTAATGGGAGTAATACAAGAAGCAAAAGCAGAAAAATCAATTGAAGCATTAAAACAAATGACACCACAAATCACAAAAGTAATTAGAAATGGAAAAACAACTGAAATAAATGCAGAGAATTTAGTTAAAGGCGATATAGTAATTTTAGAAACAGGAAATTTTATTCCGGCAGATTGTAGAATAATAGAAAGTCATAATTTAAAAATTGAAGAATCTTCTTTAACAGGAGAGGCAGAGCCAAGTCTAAAAGAAGCAAATATCATATGTAAAAAAGACATTCCATTAGGTGATATGAAAAATATGGCATTTATGGCAAGCACAGTAGTTAATGGAACAGGAAAAGCAATTGTAACAGAAACTGGAATGGAAACAAAGGTAGGACAAATTGCAAATATGATAATAGAAGATGAAGCACCAGAAACACCACTTCAAAAAAAATTAGGAGAAGTAGGAAAAATATTAGGAATAGCATGTTTAGCAATTTGCATAATAATTTTTATAATAGGACTCATTAAAAAAATAGAACCCATAGAAATGTTTATGACAGCAGTAGGACTTGCAGTTGCAGCAATACCAGAGGGATTACCAGCAATTGTAACAATTATGCTTTCAATAGGAGTTACTAAAATGGCAAAAAGAAATAGCATAATAAGAAAATTACCAGCTGTCGAGACTTTAGGAAGTAGTAATGTAATTTGTTCAGACAAAACAGGAACATTAACACAAAATAAAATGAAAGTAGTGGAAGTAAAATCAAAAAATCCTAAATTTATTATAACAATGGCTACTTTATGCACAGATTGTGAGATAACTGTGGAAAATAATCAAGAAAAAGTAATAGGAGAACCTACAGAAAAGGCAATTGTAGAAGAAGGCTTACATATAGGATGTAATAAAAAAGAAACAGAAAAAATTTTTCAAAGAATAAATGAAATTCCATTTGATTCTAACAGAAAAATGATGACAACAATACATAGAATTGGTAGCAAATATCGTATAATTTGTAAAGGTGCACCAGATGTGTTATTAGACAAATGCACAAAAGAAGTATTAGAAATAGGAGATAGCCAAGATATAAAAGTAAAAACTTTAGATAAATTAAAAATAAAAAATGAAAATGAACAAATGGCACATAAAGCCTTAAGAGTTATTGCAGTAGCTTTCAAAGATGTAACAGAATTACCAAGCAAAATAGATAGTAGTACAATTGAAAACAACTTAACTTTTGTAGGACTAATTGGTATGATAGACCCTCCAAGAGAAGGGGTAAAAGAAGCAGTAAAAACATGTAAAACTGCAGGAATAAAAACAGTAATGATAACAGGAGACCATTTAGAAACAGCAAAAGCAATAGCAAAAGATTTAGGAATTTTAAACAATGGAGAAAAGGCAATAACAGGACAAGAATTAGACAAAATGACACAAGAACAACTAGAAAAAAATATTAAAGAATATTCAGTTTTTGCAAGGGTAACCCCAGAACATAAAGTAAGAATTGTAAAGGCTTGGCAAAGAAATGGTGCAGTAGTTGCTATGACAGGAGATGGAGTAAATGATAGTCCAGCTCTAAAAAATGCAAATATAGGAATAGCAATGGGAAAAAATGGTACAGATGTAGCTAAAAATGCAGCGGATATAATACTTACAGATGATAATTTTGTAACAATAGTAGAAGCGGTAAAACAAGGTAGAAATATATATGACAACATAAAAAAAGCAGTACATTTCTTATTATCAACAAACATAGGAGAAATAGTAACAATATTTGTAGGACTTATATTAGGGTTAAAATCACCATTACTTGCAATTCAATTATTATGGATAAACTTAGTAACAGACTCATTACCAGCGATTGCATTAGGACTTGAAAAACCAGAAAAAGATATAATGCAAAGAAAACCTATAGATAGCAAAAAAGGAATATTTGCAAATGGACTATGGAATAAAATCATATTAGAAGGAACAATGATAGGAGTTTTTACACTAGTTGCATTTAGTATTGGTAATAAATACTATACACTAGAAGTAGCAAGAACAATGGCATTTTTATCAATAGGATTTTTAGAATTAATACATAGTATAAATGTAAAAAATGAAAAATCAATTTTTGAGACAGGACTTTTTGAAAACAAATATCTAGTTGGAAGTTTTGTTTTAGGAATATTCGTTCAAGCAATAGTAGTTGTAGTACCAGCATTTGCAAAAGTATTTGAAGTAGTACCATTAAGCCTTACACAATGGATTATCACAATAGCAATTTCTATTTTACCAATACCAGTCATAGAATTACAGAAAAAAATAGATTCAAAAAATGAAATTAACCAAAACAAAAGATATTTTCGTTATCAAAAAGAAAATTTCCAAAATTAGTTGCAAAATACCAAAAAATATGATAAAATAGCTATGCTTTAAAAGTAGCATAGCTATTTTTAAATCTCTACTTAACGAAAAGTTAGGTTATAAAATCCATAGGGAGGTGAAAATAATGAATAAATACGAAAGTATTATCATTGTTAATCCAAATGTTGACGAAGCTGGTTTAAAAGCTTTAGAAGAAAAGTTCACAGGATTAATCAATGAAAACGGAAAAGTAGAATCTGTTGAAAACATGGGTAAAAAGAAATTAGCTTATGAAATCAAAAAATTCAAAGAAGCAACATATATGTTATTTAACTTTGAAGCAAATCCAGATTCAATATCAGAACTTGAAAGAGTTTACAGAATTACAGATGATATAATCAAATTTATCGTTGTAAGAAAAGAAGCTTAGGCTTAAAAATATAAATGTGGGACCTAAATTAAAGTAGTAAATCTAAAAAGATTTACCAGTGAAAGGAAGATAAAAAATGAACAAAGTAATATTAATGGGAAGACTTACAAGAGACCCAGAAGTAAGATACACACAAACAAATAATACACTAGTTGCTTCTTTTAGCTTAGCAGTAAACAGAAGATTTGTAAGACAAGGAGAAGAAAGACAAGCTGACTTTGTAAACATAGTAGCATGGAGCAAATTAGGAGAATTTTGTAGCAAATACTTTAAGAAAGGTCAACAAGTAGGAATAATAGGTAGATTACAAACAAGAACTTGGGATGATGACCAAGGTGTTAAACACTATGTAACAGAGGTAGTTGCTGAAGAAGCATACTTTGCAGATAGTAGAAGAGAAGGAGATGCTGGAGCCGGAGCATTTGAAAGTACATTTGGTAACACAATGCCAGGAAGTATGGGTTCAGACTTTGAAACATCTTCAGCTGATGATTTACCATTTTAATTATTAAGGCAAGGGGGGAAAATTAAAATGTCTGATAAAAAACAAAATAAAAGAAATAATAAAAATTATGATGAAGATTATAACCCAAAATTCAGAAAACAAAGAAAAAAAGTTTGTGTAATGTGTAGTGATAAAAATTTCGAATTAGACTACAAAAATGCAGATCAATTAAAGAAATTTGTTAATGATAAAGGAAAAATCTTACCAAGAAGAACAACAGGATGTTGTGCAAAACATCAAAGAGATATTACTACAGCAGTTAAAAGAGCAAGACATATTGCTATTTTACCATATGCTCAACAATAGTAATAATATATAATATAAAAAGAACTGAGACTTTAAATTTTAAAGTTTCAGTTCTTTTTGTAATGGAATTTCTTACGCTAAATCAAAAGTTTCAAAATTTGATTTTAAAACTTTATTTAATTCAAGGTTATTAGTCTGGAAAACAGACATTTTAATTGTTTGGCCATGTATTGAATCTTTAGGATCTTCAATTTCAAACGACGTAGGACAATTAATTGCATTAGCAAAGTTGAATTTGCTAATATCTTTTTTTAAGTTATTGTCTATTTCATCTGTAATACTAGCACTCAAACTGGTTGAATAGTAGCTATTTCTACACCGATAGATTTTCAACATCAAAATATTTCTATTCTTTGATGGATTATCATTTTTAATGCAGATTTCTGCTCTTCCTCCTTCTTCAATAATTCCATTAAAAGCTTCAATAAGAAGCTTTGACTCATTATATGGTTTGCGAAGATGAAACTCCAGTTGTAAAATAGGCTTTTCCATATAATTTACCTCCTAAGTAATTTGTATAACAAATAAATTATACTACAATTTACATAAAAAATCAAATAACCCATCTAAACGTTTGATTTTTCCATAAAAATATAGTAAAATATATATATTGAAAAAGAGAAAAGAAGGTAAAAAAATGAACGAAGAATTAAAAAAATTAACAAAACAAGTAGAAGAAGAAATAAAACCACAATTTAAAGAAATAGATGAAATATGTGAAAAAAACAGTCTAAAAGTAATAACAGCATTTCAAGAAAGCAATTTACAAGAAATGCACTTAAACTCATCAACAGGTTATGGAATAGACGAACCAGGAAGAAACAAAATAGAAGAAATATATGCAAAAGTATTCAAAAGTGAAGATGCACTAGTAAGAGCACAATTTATATCAGGAACTCATGCTCTAGCAATAACACTATCAGCATTATTACGTCCAAATGACACAATGATAAGTATAACAGGAGCACCATATGATACCCTACAAACAGTAATAGGATGTGGAGAAACATCAAGCCCAAGCTCATTAAAAGCATATGGAGTAAACTATGAACAAATAGAACTAATAGAAAATGATTTTGATATAAAAACAATACAAGAAAGACTAAAACAACAAGATGTAAAATTAATAGAAATACAAAGATCTAGAGGTTATTCAACAAGAAACAGTCTAACAATAGAAAAAATAGAAAAAGCTATAAAAGCAATAAGAGAAGTAAACAAACAAGTAATAATAATGGTAGACAACTGTTATGGAGAATTTGTACAAGAAAAAGAACCAATAGAAATCGGAGCAGATATAGCAGTAGGTTCATTAATGAAAAACTTAGGAGCAGGTATTGCAACATCAGGAGCATATATAGTAGGAAAAAAAGACTTAATAGAATTATGTGCAGAAAGATTAACAGCACCAGGAATAGGAAAAGAAATAGGACCATCATTAGGACAAAATACAGCTTTAATAAAAGGACTATTCTTTGCCCCACAAGTAGTAGCAAACAGTGTAAAAACAGCAGTATTTGCAAGTAGAATATTAGAAAAATTAGGTTATGATGTAGAACCAAAATACAATGAAAAAAGAGCAGATATAGTACAAACAATAAAACTAGGATCAGAAGAAAATTTAGTAAAATTCTGTCAAGGAATCCAAAAAGGTTCACCTATAGACTCTTGTGTTATTCCAGAACCAAGTGAAATGGGTGGTTATGAAGATAAAGTAATAATGGCAGCAGGAACATTCACAGAAGGTTCAACGATTGAACTAAGTTGTGATGGACCAATAAGAAAACCATATATTGCATATATGCAAGGTGGATTAACATATGACTACGGTAAATATGGAATATTAAAAGCTATAGAAGAAATGCAAAAATAAAAGTTAGGAGAAAAAATGAAAGTTATAGTAATTGGTGGCGGACCAGCAGGAATGATGTCTGCAATATCATCAGCTGAAAACGGAAATGATGTAACAATAATAGAAAAAATGCAATCACTAGGTAGAAAACTTTTAATAACAGGAAAAGGAAGATGTAATATAACATCTTCTTTAGACATGGATGAATTTATAAAAAATATTCCGGGAAATGGAATGTTCTTATACAGTGCTTTTAAAAATTACACAAATCAAGATATAATAAAACTATTAAAAGAAGAAGGATTAGAAGTAAAAGAAGAAAGAGGAAATAGAATTTTCCCAGTTACAGATAAATCCTTAGATGTTTTAAAATGCTTTGAGAAAAAGTTGAAAAGTTTAAATGTTAATATAATATTAAACACTAAAGTAAAAGAAATTTTAGTTGAAGACAATATTGTAAAAGGAGTAAAAACAGAAAAAGAAATCATAAACGCTGATAAAGTTATTTTAGCAACAGGAGGAAAAAGTTACCCACTAACAGGTTCAACTGGAGATGGATATGTAATGGCACAAAAATTAGGACATACAATAACAAAAATAAATCCATCATTAGTTCCTTTAGAAACTTTTGATAAAGAAACTTGCAAAAATTTACAAGGATTATCTTTAAAAAATGTTCAAATAGAATTAATTGATAAAAATAAAAACAAAGTTATATATGAAGATTTTGGAGAAATGTTATTTACTCATTTTGGAGTATCTGGTCCAACAATATTAAGTAGTTCAGCACATTTAGTGAGATACAAAAATATTCAACAACTATTTAATGAAAATAAAATTTCATTAAAAATAGATTTCAAACCAGCACTTTCTGAGGAAAAACTAAATGATAGAATATTAAGAGACTTTAATGAAGAAAAAAACAAAATGTTTAGAAACAGTTTAGACAAATTACTACCACAAAAATTAATTCCAATAATAATAAAAATAAGTGGAATAGATCCAAACAAAAAAGTAAATGAAATAACAAAAATAGAAAGAAAAAATTTAGTAAAATTATTAAAAAATTTCGAAATTACAATTAAAGGATTTAGAACTATTGATGAGGCAATTATCACAAGTGGTGGAATAAAAATAAAAGAAATAAATCCAAAAACAATGGAATCAAAAATTATAGAGGGATTATATTTTGCTGGTGAAATTATAGATGTTGATGCATATACAGGAGGATTTAATCTACAAATTGCGTATTCTACAGGTTATACTGCAGGAAAAATAAATTAAAAAATTGAAAAGGTTTAAATAAATGGAAAATTTTTTAACAATAAATGAAAATATAGAAAGTGAAATAACAGTAAAAAAGTCAAAATTTATATGTAATCTAATAAAAATTGAAAAACAAGAAGAAGCTGAAGAACAAATTAAAAAGATAAAGAAAAAATACCATGATGCCAGACATAATTGTGTTGCATATAGAGTACAAGAAAATGACACAATAGTAGAAAAAGCAAGTGATGATGGTGAACCATCTGGAACAGCAGGTGGACCAATGCTAACTATACTTCAGAAAAATAACTTATGCAATGTATTAGTAGTTGTTACAAGATATTTTGGAGGAATTTTATTAGGGACTGGCGGACTAGTAAGAGCTTATTCAGATTCAATGCAAAATGCTTTAGAACTAACAGAGAAAGTAGAAAAATGCACAGGAATAGAATTTGAAGCAGAACTAGAATATAATAATTTAGAAATATTTAAATATTATTGTAGAAAAAACAATATAAATATTGTCAATATACAATATGAAAACACAATAATTTGTAAAATTCAGTTAGAAGAAAATACAAAATCAAAATTGATAAACGATTTTGAAACAAAAAATATAAATTTAACGAATTTAAGATTTTTATCTAAAAAAATTATAAATAAATGTAAAGTAAAATAATGTTTTTATAAATAATTGGAAAAAATTTCCAGAAAAATATTGAAAATTAGAAATACCAATATTATAATCTCCATAGTTAAAAATTTAAAGTATATTTTGGAGGGGAAATTTATGAAAGAAAAAACTACTGTGTTAATCGCAGATGACAATCAAGAATTTAGCAGAACATTAGCTTCATACATACAGGAGCAACCAGATTTAGAAGTGATAGGAATAGCCAAAGATGGTGAAGAAGCAATAGATATGATAACAAATATAGAACCAGATATAGCATTATTAGATGTAATAATGCCACATTTAGATGGAATAGGTGTGTTAGAAAAAATAAATATGATAAAAACTGATAAAAAGCCAATATGCATTATGCTTTCAGCGGTAGGACAAGATAAAATTACTCAAAAAGCAATAATGTTAGGTGCAGAATATTATGTTGTAAAGCCATTTGACATTGAATTATTAATAAAAAGAATAAAGGAATTAAAAAACTTTAAACCAACACAAAATCAAAACTCATTTATAGATAGAGAAGTAAGAACTCAATATGTTGAAATACCACAAAATGGAGAAAACAACATAGAAGCTTTAGTTACAAATATAATTCATGAAGTAGGAGTACCAGCACACATAAAAGGTTATCAATATCTAAGAGAAGCAATTATTATGGTAGTTAATGATATAGATGTTATAAATCAAATTACAAAAAGTTTGTACCCAAAAATAGCAGCAAAATTTAACACAACTCCAAGTCGTGTAGAACGTGCAATCCGCCATGCTATAGAAGTTGCATGGGGTAGAGGTGACCAAAAGACAGTTGAGAAAATATTTGGTTATACAATTTCAGCAGCTAAAGGAAAGCCAACTAACAGCGAATTTATAGCAATGATTGCTGATAAATTACGCTTAGAACTAAAGAGTGCATAAAAATTACGCACAATTTTAGAGTATCAACAATTACACAAATAGAAAAATATTTTCATCTTTTTTATTTATTGGATATGATTAAATATATAAAACAAAATAATTGTAAAATTTTACTCTGTTTGGTTGAATAATATATAAAAATATTGTAATATAATAGCAACCTTTTCGAAGTCAGGAAGGCAAGTCTTTTACTAAAGGGCGGAAAGGGGGCAAATGAGATGACACAACCAGACCTTATTCAAAAGTTAATTGAACAGTTATTAGCAGAAAGAGAAAGAAACATTAGACTTAAATTGCAATTAGAAGAACTAAAAAAAGGTAAAGACTAAAAGTGTCATTACATAGTCGAAGTGAGGAAGCTGTTACGAAGTTTCCTTGCTTTTTTTGAGCATAAAAAAAGTATGTGCAGTTACGATACACATACAGCAAACGATATACACAACCAGACCGAAGGTACATTGTTTAATGTACCTATATAATAGCATCTTTTTTTAGTTTTGTCAAATGAAAAATAACAAAAGTTTTCAAGTATAAAATACTTTTTTTGAAACAAAATAATTATAAGAAAGAAGTGATAAAAATGAAAATATCCTTTATAAAATATGAAAAAGAAAATGATTATCAAATTCCAAAATTATTAGGAATGAACATAGAAAAAATAAAAGAACCAGAAGAAATAGATAACAAAATCCAAGAATTAAAAGAACAAAAATATACCACCATAATAATACCTAATGAATTAGCAAGTTTCTCAGAAAAAATATACAATCAATATAAAAATGACCCAACATTAAATATCATAATAACTCCAACGAAAAATAAATAAATTTATAAAAACAAGCATAAACACTAAAAAAACACATATAAATTTATAAAGAAAACTATAAGGAGGTAAAAAATGATAGAAACATCAAAGGAAAATTTAAAAATAAATAAACTAATAGCAGAAAAAAAGGAGATTATTTCTGTAGATGGAGATATGATAGTTCCAGATTCTAAGCCAGATATTTTAAACACAATTTGTACAAGTGGGGTTGTATCTGTATATAAAAAAGAAATAAAGGACGAAAAAGTTAGATTAGATGGAAACATTGATACATATATAATGTATATGCCAGATGGAGTAAACTATTCAGTAAGAGGTTTAAATACAAGTTTGGATTTTTCAGAAAATATAAATGTTCCAAATTGTCAAGAAGGAATGAATGCAACTACTGAAATCAAAGTAAAATCAATAGATTGCAAAGTTTTAAATGGAAGAAAAATAGGAATAAAAGCCACATTAGAAGTATATTTAAAAATATATTCTAATGAAGATGTTGAAGTTATAAATGAAGTGCAAAATGCAAATAACATACAAATTCTAAAAGAAGATTTAAAAGTCAACTCATTAATTGGTCAAGGAAATACAAAAATTTCAGCTAAAGATAATATACCAATTGATGCAATGGATAATTTAGCAGAAATTTTAAAATGCAATATAAATATGGTAGACAAAGACATAAAAACAAGTTACAACAAAGTATTAACAAAATCAGAAGTAGAGGTTAAAATAATATATTTAACAGAAGACAATCGAATAAATACAATTACTTCAAGAATTCCAGTTGTTGGTTTTATAGATATTCCAAATGTAATCGATGAAAATACTTGTGACATAAATTATGAAATAAAAAATGTTATAATAAAACCAAATTCACAAGAAGAACACTCAATTTGTGTAGAAGTTGAAATAGAAGTTACTTGCAGTGTATATGAGGAAAAGAATTTAAACTTAATTCAAGATATGTATAGTCCTTGTGAAAATATAGAATTTAATAAAAAAGAAGTTTTAGCAATGACAGATAAACAAGAATCTAAATGTACAAAACAAATAAACGAAAAAATTAATTTAAAAGACATACAAAATCAAACTTTAATAGATGTAGATATAGAGCCTACAATTTTAAAAGAAAGTAAAATTAATACGAAAATATTATATGAAGGTGAATTGAATTTAAACTTTATATTTGTAAACTCAGAAATGAAAATAAGCATAAAAGATGCAAAAATACCATTTGAATATACAGTTGAAAATCTTCAAAATGGCGAAAGTTTACAAACCAATAACCAAATTGAAATCAAACAAAAAGACTTTATAATTCAAGATAGTGGAGATGTACAATGTAATATTGATATGGAAACAGATACAAATATGTATAGAACTGCAAATATTAATATTATTGACAGTGTTCAAGAAAATGGTGAAAGAGAGGAACAAGACTATAGTATAGTAATGTATATTGTAAAAAAAGGAGATACGTTATGGAATATAGCAAAAATGTTTGGAAGTACAGTTGATTCCATAGCCAGAGTTAATGGAATAGAAAATCCAGATGAAATAAATATAGGACAAAAATTATTTATACCTAAATTTTCAAGAGTTCCTGTAACAAACTATGAGTAAAATTTATTCAAGACCACGAATACGTTTGCCAAAGTTTTTAATTACAAATGTAGGAAAAGGTAGTAATCCAAATAAACAAAAAAGTCTTAAAATATTATTCATTATAATTATAGCAATAATAACAGTAAAAATTAGTTTAGATGCTGTATTGCCAATATTTGAGGCATTATGCGAAGATAAAGCTAAATCCATAGCAACAATAGTAGCAAATGAACAAGCGACAGTTGTAATGTCAAATTATAAATATGAAGATATGTTCACAATAGAAAAAGATAATAATGGAAATATCACAATGGTAAAATCTAATATAAATGCAATTAATGAAATTATTTCAGAAGTTGCTGTTAAAATTCAAAATGAAATAGACAATAAAGGAAACGAAAATGTTAAAATAGCCTTAGGAAGTTTTACAGGTTTTGCATTATTAGCAGGAAAAGGTCCGTCAGTAAAAATACAAATTTCATCAATAGGAAATGTTCAAACAGACTTGAGGAGTGAATTTACTTCTCAAGGAATTAATCAAACACTACATAGAGTTTATTTACAAGTTGTATGTGAAGTAAGCATTTTAACTCCTTTTGAAAATATAAAAAGTAGTATAACAAATCAGGTTTTATTAGTTGAAAATGTAATTGTTGGAAATACACCAAATACCTATTACAATTTAGAAGGATTGACTAAAGAAAATACGATAGATATTATAGAATAAAAACAAAATTATAATTTAAAAATAAAGTAAAACAGAATTACAGTATAAAGAAATTTATATTGTAATTTTGTTATTTATGTTATATTATATAGAAAAGAAAGGGGTATAATATGAAATTTATAGTACAAAGAGTAAATAAATCACAAGTTGAGGTTGAAGAAAAAATAGTTGGAAAAATAGATAAAGGATTTATGGTTCTGATAGGAATAACACATAATGACACAAAAGAAATAGCAGATTTTTTAGTTAGAAAATTAATTAATTTAAGAGTATTTGAAGATGAAAATGGAAAAATGAATTTATCACTAAAAGATGTACAAGGTTCTTTATTATTAATTTCACAATTTACATTATATGCAGATTGTACAAGCGGAAATAGACCTTCATTTACTAATGCTGCTAAACCGGAGTTTGCAAATGAATTATATGAATATATAATAGAAGAATGTAAAAAACAAATACCTAATGTTCAAACTGGAATTTTTGGAGCTGATATGCAAGTTAGTTTGGTAAATGATGGACCGGTTACTATTATATTGGAAAAAGAGTGATTATTAGGGAAGTATAGTATATAAGTGAAATTTGATTTTATTTGTGGAAGTGCCTTATCTAAGTAATTTAGATAAGGCTTAATTTTTTTATGAAAAATAAAAACTCAGAAAATATAAATTTCTGAGTTTTTGTATATTTAAAATATTATCTCTTACTAAATTGTGGAGCTTTTCTAGCTTTTTTAAGACCATATTTCTTTCTTTCTTTCATACGAGGATCTCTTGTTAAGAATCCGTTTGATTTTAAAGCAGGTCTATATTCAATATTTGCTTCATTTAAAGCTCTAGCAATACCATGTCTGATTGCTCCAGCTTGACCTGTAAATCCACCACCTGTTACTGTACAAGTAACATCATATTTATCAACAGTATTTGTAACTGTAAGTGGTTGTCTAACTATAACTTTTAAAGTTTCTAATCCGAAAAATTCATCTAAATCTTTTCCATTAACTGTTATTTTTCCAGATCCTTCTACTAATCTTACTCTAGCGATAGAAGATTTTCTTCTTCCTGTACCATAGTAAACTATTTTTCCTGATTTAGCCATCTTATTTTACCTCCCAAACTTCTGGTTTTTGTGCTTGATTTTCATGTTCTGCTCCAGCATAAACTCTTAATTTCTTTAATTGAGCTCTTCCTAAAGAATTGTGTGGTAACATTCCTTTAACAGCTAATGTCATAGCTTTTTCTGGATTTTTTTCTAACATTACTTTAGCAGAAACTTCTTTCATTCCACCAATGTATCCTGAATGGTGTCTGTAAATTTTTTGATTTAATTTGTTTCCTGTTAATATAACATCTTTAACGTTAAGAATTATAACGTGATCACCTGTATCAATATTAGGTGTAAATGTTGGTTTGTGTTTTCCTCTTAATAATTTGGCAGCTTCTGTTGCAACTCTACCTAATGGTTTATTAGCTGCATCAATTATGTACCATTTGCTTTCTATTTCAGCCTTTTTTGGGCTATATGTTGTATTATTCATGGTAATAATTACCCTCCTATTTTAATATTTTATTTTTTATATATATGAAACTTAAATTTAAAACCACCGGGGAGAAGTTTTAGATTTAAATCATATTTTAACATAATTGCTTAAATATTTTATTACAAAAAAGCACGTTTGTCAACGATTTTTGAAAAATTTGTGAAAACTATTGCTAAAAAATAGATTTAAAATTATAATAATTGAAAAAGCTTATGCAATATTAGCATAAACAAATAATTTTGAAATAAGAATAAATAAAGCAATAAATATACTTGAGGAGGAAAAATGAGTTTTATAAAAAAAGAAAAAAGTACGCGAGGAAAAAAAGAGGGATTTATGCAAGGTGTTGTTACATTAATGTTTTCTCAAGTTTTAATAAAAATATTAGGCTTAGTATATACTTTATATCTAACAAATAGACCAGGCTTTGGTGATAAAGGAAATGGAATATGTGCTAGTGGATATCAAATTTATGCGTTACTATTAACAATTTCATCTATAGGTCTTCCAAGTGCTATATCAAAATTAGTATCAGAAAGAACTGCAGTGGGAGATAACAAGGGTGCTCATAGAATATTCAAAATAGCATTTGCCACATTTGCAATAATTGGATTAGTTGGAAGTTTATTATTATTCTTTGGAGCAAAAGTAATTGCAAATAATTGGCTACAAATTCCAGAAGCAGAAATGACATTAGTAGCATTATCACCAGCAGTATTTTTTGTTACAATAGCCTCAGTTATGAGAGGATACTTTAATGGAAGACAAAAGATTAGTATTGGAGCAAAATCTCAAACTTTAGAACAAGTATTTAAAACTCTATTAACAATTATAATAGTAGAAGTTGTAGCGATATTATCAAATGTATCAACAGAATGGATGGCCGCTGGAGCAAATTTAGCAACAACACTTGCAACATTTTTAGGATTTAGTTATTTATTTTTATATTATAAAAGTGAAAGCAAAGAAATTGCTACTGAAATAAAAAATACAGTGAATTACCAATACGAAAGAGTATCAGAAGTTATTAAAAAAATATTATTTGTATCTATACCAATAACACTAACAGCAATAATGTCATCAATAAATAAAAACGTTGACTCATTTACTGTTGTTAGAAATTTGAAAAAATTCTTACCAGAAGACATAGCAACAGCACAATATGGTATTTTAGGAGGAAAAGTAGATACATTAACAAGTTTACCACTTGCAATTAATGTTGCCTTCGCAACAGCTTTAGTACCTGCAATATCAGCAGCAAAAGCAAAAAAAGATAATAAAACAATAACACAAAAAACGTCATTTTCATTATTAGTTTCAATGTTAATAGGATTACCTTGTACAGTAGGAATGTTTATATTTGCACAACCAATATTAAATTTATTATTTCCAAATGCAAATGATGGAACATTAATATTACAAATAAGTTCGCTTACGATAATCTTTACAATATTAGACCAGACAATAAATGGTGCTTTGCAAGGTTATGGAAAATTAATGCTTCCAACTGTTTCTTTGGCAATAGGAGTATTTGTTAAGTTTATATTAAACTTAGTTTTAATACCAATTCCAAGTATTGGAGTATATGGAGCAGCAATAGGTTCAGTTGCATGTCATATGGTAGCATTTACAATAGCAATAAATGCTTTAAGAAAAAATATAAAACTAGATTTAACATTTTCAAAATTTGTAATAAAACCAATTTTAGCAACAACAATAATGGGAATATGCTCATATTTCATATATTCAACATTAAGTGGAATAATTGTGGAAAGATTGGCTACAATAATAGCGATAGTAGTTGCTGTTATAATTTATGTTTTAGCAGTAATTATATTAAAAATATTTACAAAAGAAGAATTAAAAATGATGCCATTAGGCGATAAAATAACAACTTTTTTAGAAAAATTAAAAATTTATTAGAAAAAAAGAAGGATTTTATCGAAACTTGGCGAATAGTCATAATAGTAGTACAGTTATTGCTTAGTTCAGGCGATAAAAGTACATAAATATTTAAATCTTATAGGAGGTAATTTAAATGAACAAAGCTGAATTAATCGCAGCAATAGCTGCAAAAACAGGAGACACAAAAAAAGCAGCTGAAGCATCAGTAAACGCTTTTGTAGAAGTTGTAACAGACGCATTAAAAGAAGGAGATAAAGTTCAATTAGTTGGATTTGGTTCATTCGAAGTAAGAAAAAGAGCTGCTAGAAAAGGTAGAAACCCACAAACTAAAGAAGAAATCAAAATACCTGCATCAAAAGCTCCAGTATTCAAAGCTGGTAAAGCATTAAAAGATTTAGTAAATAAAAAATAATTTAGTATAATATAAATATATGAATTCATATGAAGAGGCTAGAAATAGTCTCTTTTTTTATAAAAATTTTCAATAATTATTGACAAAACAAGGAATAAGGTGCTAAAATATGTATCATAATAATAAAAAATATATTGCGTTAGAACAATACAAAGTAACTAGAAGTAACTTATAGAGAAAAAGGGTCATTGGCTGTAAGCCCTTTAAGGTCAACCTAAATTACGAAACATATTGGAGCAATTTTTATAAAGTGGAAAATATTTATAAAAATATTTTCAAGCTGGGTGGTACCGCGGATTTATTTCGTCCCTGCATTTTTGCAGTGGACGTTTTTTGCAGTTCATCGCAAAAAGTTGTCAATTGGGACGCCCTTTTTTGACAACTTAAAAATATAGTGTCAAAAAAGGGCGTCCCAATTGACAAGACACGGTAGTAAAAAAGGAGGTTTTTTAAATGAATGAGTACAAAACTCACACATGTAATGAAATTAGTTTAGAAGATGTAGGAAAAAAAGTAAGAATCGCAGGATGGGTTCAAACTATACGTGATTTTGGAGGTTTAGTATTTTTAGACATAAGAGATATGTATGGAATAACACAAGTTGTAACATCAGGAAAACCAGAAGATGTTGACTTTGCTTCACACATTCCTATAGAATCAGCAGTTACAGTATTTGGAACAGTAAGAAAAAGAGATGAAGAAACAGTTAACCCAAAATTAAAAACAGGACTTGTTGAAATAGGAATAGAAGAAATTAAAGTATTAGGAAAAAGAACTGAAAATCTTCCATTTGAAGTAAACACAAATCAAGAAATAAGAGAAGATTTAAGACTTCAATATAGATATTTAGACTTAAGAAATGAAAGATTACAAAACAATCTAAAACTACGTGCACAAGTATTACAATTCTTAAGAAATCAAATGCAAGAACAAGGATTTTTAGAAGTACAAACACCAATACTTACAAGTTCATCACCAGAAGGAGCAAGAGACTATTTAGTACCAAGTAGATTACATCCAGGTAAATTCTATGCTTTACCACAAGCACCACAACAATTTAAACAATTATTAATGGTATCTGGAATAGATAAATACTTCCAAATAGCTCCATGCTTTAGAGATGAAGATGCTAGAGCAGATAGAGCACCAGGAGAATTTTATCAATTAGATATGGAAATGAGCTTTGCAACACAAGAAGATGTATTCAAAGTAATGGAACCAGTTATGTATAACACATTTAAACAATTTTCAAACAAAAAAATTGCAGAATATCCATTCCCAAGAATAACATATAAAGAAGCAATGCTTAAATATGGATCAGACAAACCAGACTTAAGAAACCCATTATATATCATAGATTTATCAGATTTCTTCAAAAAATGTACATTTAAACCATTTATTGATAGAACTGTAAGAGCAATAAAAGTAAAAGGACATTTATCAAAAGGATTCCACGAAAAAATGCTTGCATATGCAATGTCTATTGGAATGGGAGGATTAGGTTACCTAGAAGTACAAGAAGACTTAAGTTTCAAAGGCCCTATTGATAAATTTATACCAGAAGACTTAAAGAAAAATTTATTAGAAATAGCAGACCTAGAAAAAGAAGATACAATATTCTTTATTGCTGACAATGAAGCAAGAGCAACAGAACTTGCAGGACAAATTAGAACAGAACTAGGAAAAAGATTAAATCTAATAGATGAAGATGTATTCAAATTTTGTTGGATAATAGACTTCCCAATGTTTGAATTAGACGAACATGACAAATTAGCATTTAGTCATAACCCATTCTCAATGCCTCAAGGGGGATTAAAAGCATTAGAAGAACAAAATCCATTAGAAATACTTGCATATCAATATGACATAGTATGTAATGGAATAGAACTTTCTTCAGGAGCAGTAAGAAATCATGACATTCAAATAATGTTAAAAGCATTTAGTATGGCAGGTTACACTGAGGAAGAAGTAAAAACAAAATTTGGTGCATTATATACAGCATTCCAATTTGGAGCTCCACCACACGCAGGAATTGCACCTGGAATAGATAGAATGTTAATGCTTTTATCAAATTCAGAAACAATAAGAGAAGTTATAGCCTTCCCACTAAATAGTAAAGCACAAGACTTAATGATGGGAGCGCCAGGAGTTGTAAGAAGAGACCAATTAAGAGATGTACACATCATGATTGATAAAAAAGAAAATTAGATAGGAGATGATTACATGAAAGTTAGTAAAGAAGAAATTTTACACATTGCAAAATTAGCTGACTTAGAAATCAAAGAAGAAGAAATCGAAAAATATGCTCTTAATTTACAAGATATATTAAATTTCGCAAATATAGTAAACAATGCTCCAGTTGATGGATTAGATGTTACAATAGGAGCAAATGAAAAGAAAAATGTATTTAGAAAAGATGAAGTAAAAGTATTTGAAGATAATGAAGCTTTATTACAAAATGCTCCATCTGAAGAACAACATATGTTTAAAATACCAAAAGTTATAAATTAAAAATCTTGATAAAAATAAGGAGGTAAAATAATGGAAATTACAGACTTAACAGTACATGAGCTACAAGAAAAATTAAAAAATAAAGAACTTACAATAACAGACATAACAAAAGCTTATGTAGATAGAATAAATGACAAAGAGAAAGATGTACAAGCATTTGTTACAACATTAACAGATGAAGCTTTAGAAAAAGCAAAAGATGTACAAGAAAAAATAGAAAGAGGAGAAGTTACAGGAGATTTTGCTGGAATTCCAATAGGAATAAAAGACAATATGTGTACAAAAGGTGTAAAAACAACTTGTAGCTCAAAAATGTTAGAAAACTTTGTCTCACCATATGATGCAACAGTAGTTGAAAAATTAAATGCAGAAAATATGATTGACTTAGGAAAACTAAATATGGATGAATTCGCAATGGGTGGTTCAACAGAATATTCATATTTTAAGAAAACAAGAAATCCATGGGAATTAAATAAAGTACCAGGAGGGTCATCAGGTGGTTCTGCAGCCGCAGTTGCAGCAAATATGGTTCCATGGGCATTAGGTTCAGATACAGGTGGTTCAATAAGACAACCAGCAAGTTTCTGTGGAGTTGTAGGATTAAAACCAACATATGGACTAGTATCAAGATATGGATTAGTAGCATTTGCATCATCACTTGACCAAATCGGACCAATAACAAAAGATGTAAGAGACAGTGCAATGTTATTAAACCTAATTGCAGGACACGATGAAAAAGATACAACATCAGAAGATATGCCTAAAAAAGACTATACAAAAGCATTAAAAAATGATGTAAAAGGATTAAAAATAGGTATTCCAAAAGAATTTTTTGGAGAAGGAATAAATGAAGAAGTAAAAGAAACACTACAAAAAGCAATAGAAAAATACAAAGAATTAGGAGCAGAAGTTGAAGAATTTTCACTTGATATAGCTCAATATGCATTAGCAACATACTATATAATTGCTTGTGCAGAAGCAAGTTCAAACTTAGGAAGATTTGATGGAATTCGTTATGGTTACAGAACACCAGAATTTAGCAACTTAAAAGAGCTATATAGAAAATCAAGAAGTGAAGGATTTGGAGAAGAAGTAAAAAGAAGAATAATTCTTGGAACATACGTATTATCATCAGGTTATTATGATGCATACTACAAAAAAGCACAACAAGTTAGAACTTTAGTAATGAACGAATTTAACAAAGGATTTGAAAAATATGATGTTATATTAACACCAACATCTCCAACAGTAGCATTTGATATAGGATCAAGATCAAACAATCCATTAGAAATGTACTTAGCAGATATTTGTACAGTATCTGTAAACATAGCAGGACTTCCAGGAATATCAATTCCAGTAGGAGTTGACAAAGAAGGAATGCCTATAGGAATGCAATTGATAGGAAATAGATTCCAAGAAGAAACAATTTTAAATGCAGCATATACATTAGAACAAGAAATCAAATTTAGAGAAAATTATAAACCACAATTTAAAGGAGGTACTAAATAATGTCAAGAAACGATTATGAAGTTGTAATAGGACTAGAAGTTCACGCAGAACTTTCAACAAAAACAAAAATATTCTGTTCTTGTCCAACAGAATTTGGTGCAGCTCCTAACACACACGTTTGCCCAGTTTGTATGGCAATGCCAGGAACATTACCAGTATTAAACGAAAAAGTTGTTGAATATGCAGTAAAAGCAGGATTAGCAACAAATTGTGAAATATCAAGAAATAGTAAAAACGATAGAAAAAATTACTATTACCCAGATTTACCAAAATCTTATCAAATATCTCAATTTGATAAACCACTTTGTGAACATGGTTATGTTGAAATTGACACACCAAACGGTAAAAAGAAAATTAGATTATTAAGAATTCATATAGAAGAAGATGCTGGAAAATTAAACCATGATGACTTTGGAGGAGGAAGCTTAGTAGATTTAAACAGAGCAGGAGTACCATTAATAGAAATGGTTTCAGAGCCAGATTTAAGAAGTGCCGAAGAAGTTGAAGCATATATGAGAAAATTAAAATCAATATTAGAATATATTGAAGTTTCAGACTGTAAAATGCAAGAAGGTTCTTTGAGAGCAGATGTAAACGTATCTGTTCATAAACCAGGAGAACCATTTGGAACACGTACAGAAATGAAAAATATGAACTCATTTAGAAGCATAGTAAGAGCAATAGAATACGAAGTAGAAAGACAAATTGATGTATTAGAAGATGGTGGAAAAATAGAACAAGAAACACTAAGATGGGACGATGTATCAGGAAAAACATTCCCAATGAGAGACAAAGAAGATGCACAAGACTATAGATATTTCCCAGACCCAGACTTAGTTGCAATAAAACTATCAGAAGAATATATTGAAAATATCAAAAACACATTACCAGAACTACCAGAAAGCAGAAAAGAAAGATACTTAAAAGAATATGAATTATCTGAAAAAGATGCTAAATTAATCACAGCATCAAAATACTTATCAGACCTATTTGAAAAAGCAATAGAAGTATGTCATAATCCAAAAGCAGTATGTAACTGGATTATATCAGATATATCAAGAATATTAAATGAAACAGAAATGGAACCAATAGCAATACCATTTGATGCTAATCAATTAGGAAAATTAGTTGTTTTAATTGACAAAGGAACAATTAGTTCAAGTATTGGTAAAAAAGTATTAGTAGAATTATTTGAAAATCCAAGAGATCCAGAAGAAATTATAAAAGAAAAAGGATGGATCCAAATTTCAGATGAGGGTGCAATAAAAGAGGTTGTAATGAAAATATTAGAAGCAAATCCTCAATCAGTTGCAGACTTTAAAGCAGGAAAAGATAGAGCTTTAGGATTTTTAGTTGGTCAAGCAATGAAAGAAACTAAAGGTAAAGCTAATCCAAAAATGTTAAATGAAATGTTCTTAGCTGAATTAAATAAATAGAAAGAAGAGGAGCTTAAAACTCCTCTTTTGCGCATTTTATATAATTTGCTTCTTAATTCCATCAACAACAATACCACAAATAACAAACTCAATTCCCAAAATTAAACTCAATCTAAATAAAACAAAACCAACATAAAACAAAATAGGAATAGTCAAAGAGAAATTATATGTAACAAGAACAGCAATAGAAATTAACCCTAAAAATAAGCAAAATTTCAAACCATTATTCATAATTAATTTAGTCAACTTATCTAAGTTTTTAAAACAATTAACAATTTTATTAAACATAATCATCACCTATACAAATAATAGCATTAATAGGAACAAAGAGCAATGGAAATAAATAACAAAAAAACCCCAAGAAATATTGGGATTCTCTAAAATAAAAACTATGCATAATCTTTATTTTGCTTAAGCCATAGCTGCATTTAATTTTTTAGATAAACTAGATTTTTTTCTAGCAGCTGTATTTTTAACAATAACACCTTTTGTACAAGCTTGGTCAATTTTCTTTGTAGCTTCTGATAATAATACCTTAGCTTCATCTATATTTCCAGCTTCTACAGCTTGTTCGAATTTTTTAACAGCTGATTTATATCCAGATTTTATCATATTATTTCTTAAAGTTTTCTTTTCAATTACTTTAACTCTCTTTTTTGCTGATTTAATGTTTGGCATGTTTGCACCTCCTCTTAGTCATTATTACACTATAACATAGGTTATTTTAACATAATTTTTGATATTTTGCAATAGATTTATAAAAAATTATTTTTTATCTTCAGATTTTTTATTTAAATGTTCAGGTTTATGGTCTTTATTAGACTTTGGAATTATAACATTTTTAGGTTTTTCATCATTACATTTTGGTTTACCAGAATTTAAATGATCATATACACCAGAAATATCTAAATTTGATCCATCACCAGTAACGATTTCTATTTTTCTTTTATTTTCATCCATAAAATTTACCTCCAAGAAATATAATTATTATTAATACTAACATAAAAACAATATAAAAACAACATAAACATTGATTTTTTTAGAAAAATATTATATAATTTCTAAGAATACAAATGAATAGAGGAGAATAAATTGAACATTTTAGAAAAAATATCTAATTTATTTAGAAAAAAATATAAAACGTTACCAGAAGCTACCACTAGAAGTGAAAATCCAAAAAACAAAACATGGTTATTAAAAAATAATATGAATAATAAAGAAACAAAACTTGACATAGAAATTGAACGATTTTTAACAACATATTATAACCAAATAGAACCAATAGAGATGACATATCAAATGGATGAAAGTAGATTGCCTAGAGCATATACTGCATTAGTAGAAATGAATGCAAAAGCAATAACACAAGAGGAATACCAAAATAATAATACAAAAGAAGATGAATTACTAAGATATATATATACGCAAAACAGATACAATTTAGACATGCAAAAAAATAAAGAAGGAAGAAACGTATTTTATCATATTAGATCAAAAGGGTACCAATTACCACCAGATAATGAGATAATAAGACTATATATAAATTGCAATAATGGAAATGTAGCAGAATTAGCACAAAATATATTACAATATAATCAAAATGGAAACTTTTATTTAAAATTAACTCCAAATGAACAAAATGCTAACTATTCGAGAGGAGAAAAAATTGTAATATATTGTAGAGAAAATGAAGTAGAAAGCAATATGCAATTATTACATTATATAAAATCAATAAGACCAGAATTATTTAAAGAATCAGAAAGGACGTTACCATTTTTACAAAGTGTTGATAATATTGTAAGTATAGCAAGACAACCAGTTACAAATCAATATGTAGATTTATATAATAGAAATTATACAATACCACAATCTCATAATGCATTTTTAGCAAATATATTACAAGAAAGCTATATGGAAACAGCTAGAGAAATTGCAAGAAATGATCCAAATATAAATTATTTGTTGGATGATAACTGGATAAATAGTAGGATTTTATATATGAAAAATTACAAATATATAAATGAATATTACCATGATTATTTGCTAAAAAGTATGGAAGCAAAAATGGAAGTATTATCTAGAAAAAATAATATTTATATCGATGGCTTAAATTACAATAGAAATTATGAAGAAAATACACAAGAACAATATTATGAAAGATATTAAAATAAAAAGATAGGAAAGAACAATGGAAATAGAAAAAATAAAATCTATAATAGAAGCAATACTATTTGCAGCAGGCAGACAAGTAAATATAAAAGAACTAATAGTAAGCTTAGAAATGTCAAGAGAAGATATAGAAAACATAATTGAAGCAATGAAAGAAGAATATAAAGCACAAGAAAGAGGAATAGAAATAATAAAAATAGAAGATAATTATCAATTATGTACAAAAAAAGAATTATATGATTACATATACCCAATTTTAGACAAAAGAGCAAAACCAAATTTATCAAATGCGGCACTAGAAACATTAGCAATAATAGCATATAATCCAAAAATAACAAGAGCAGAAATAGAATCAATAAGAGGAGTAAGTGCTGATGCATGTATTTATAAATTACTAGAATATGGGTTAATTGAAGAAACTGGAAAATCAGATTTACCAGGAAAACCAATGACATATGGAACAACAAGTAATTTCTTAAAAATGTTTGGTTATACATCTTTAAATGATTTACCAGAACTACCAAGATATAAATTAGACGAAAATCAACAAATAGTAATAGATGATTTAATTGAAAAAGATACACCAATAGAGGCTCCAGAGCCCCAAGAGGGAGAAAATGCAGATAAAAATCAAGAAGAAAAAGAAATAAAAAAAGAAGAACAATAAAAAGGAGAGAGAAAAATGAAATTATCAAACACAGGAATGGGAACAACAAAATTAAACAATATAGATGAAATGTACCCAGGACAAAGTATCTTATTACAAACAGGACAATTAGTTCAATATGGAGCAGGACTATTTGGTTATAACACAATACCACTATTAGTAAAAAGAAATATTGAAAAAATAATAGTAGACACATTAAACAAATATGATTGTATAGAATGTTTACTACCAATATTACAACCAGACACAATTTGGAAAAATTCAGGAAGATACGAACACTATATAAGTGATGGAACAATGCTAATCACAGAATCAAACAAAGGAACATTCTGTTTAGCTCCAACAGCAGAAGAAGCAGTAGTTGAATTTGCAAGAGAAAAACTAAAATCATATAAAAACTTACCAGCAACATATTACCAAATTGGAGAAAAATTTAGAAATGAAATAAGAACAAGAGGCTACTTATTAAGAGGAAAAGCATTTACAATGTTAGATGCATACAGCTTTGATGTTGATGAAAAAGCAATGGCAAAATCATATGAAAATGTTAGAACAGCCTTCTTAGAAATATTTGAAAAAATAGGATTAAAAGTTTTACCAATAGTAGCAGACAATGGAGCAATGGGTGGAAAAAAATCAGAAGAATTTATGATGATATCAGAACAAGGCGAAGACAAAATTCTTTATGATGAAAAAACAGGAATAGGATTAAACACAGAAATACTAGAAAGAGAAGACTACAAAGAATATCTAAAAAATGAATATGGAATAGAAGATATATCAAACCTAAAAGAAATTAGAACAATGGAACTTGGACATATATTCCAATTAGGAACAAGATATTCAGAAATGATGAATGGTAAATTTATAAACCAAGAAGGAAAAGAATCATTATATTATATGGGATGCTATGGAATTGGCGTAAGTAGAACAGTTGCAGCAGTATATGAGGCAAACATTATAAATGATGCAAAATGGGGACCTTGTGGATTTGTATTACCAACATCAATAGCACCATACAAAGTACAAATAGTTCCAAAAATGGAAAATGAAGAAAAATTCAAATTAGCAAAAACATTATATTCAAAATTACAAGAAAATAATATTGGAGCTATTTTAGATGATAGAGAAAACATAACAATAGGAGCCAAAATAAAAGATACTAAAATATTAGGAACACCATACTTAGTTGTAATTGGAGATAAACAAGAGGGAGAAAACGTAGAACTAGAAGACATGAAAACAGGAGAAAGCCAAATAATAAGTATAGATGACTTAATTGAAAAAATGAAATAATAAAAATATAAAACTCTGATAACTCAAACAAAAATGAGCTAAACAGAGTTTTTTATGTTTTAATTTAATAAAAATATGGATTATATAAATTTCGATTTGCATTGCTAGGATTAGAAATTGTAACAAATTTAATAGAATAAATATCACAATACAAAAGAGTATTACTTTCAATAGATTGAAGCAAAATATAACTAGCACCAACATCTTGTAAAATACCAACTCTATCAACTAAATTATTAGTACCAATTAAAAACTCTACTCTTACTAATTTACCAATTTGTTCACGCAAAAAAGCAGGAGTATAAATATTATTAGTCATAATTTCAGGAGAATTTGAATTTATATTGATATTTCTTTTTTCTTCAGAATAATTTTTTTCATTTTCGCTCATAATAACCTCCAAAAAATATTAAGTATTTGAATAAGCAGGTGTTGGTCTATAAAAACAATGATTAGTTATTCTAGTATGAAAAGTACCAGAACCATTTCTAGGAAAAGTTTGGTCACAGGTAGGCTTAAAAGGATTTAAATACCACAAACACTCACCAGCTTCAATAAGTCTATTACCAGAAAGAGCCCAATCAGCAATATAATAATGCTCATCAGTGGGGTTCATATTATAAATATTTTGGGGATTGTATTGATTATATAAACTTTCAGAAGCACAATCAAATTGACCAGGTTGAAAAATTATATTTCTAATATTGCCATTTTGAGAAATTCTAGAATATTCTCCAACAGAAACATTAACCCTATTCATAATTACAGAAGCAACAGCTTTCATACCTATATCACCTTCACCACCAGCTTCACATTGTACAATCCTAGCTAATAATTCTCTTTCAGAATATGCCATAATAGACCACCTCTAAATATATTATATGCAATCAAACTAAAAGATGTTAAAAAGTGATTGACAAAAATAAGAGGTTTGATATAATAAAAAAAACTAAAGGAGGAATAAAAATGATAGTAGCAGTTGATGGACCAGCTGGAAGCGGAAAAGGAACAGTAACAAAAAGAATAGAAAAGGAATTAGGATTTTTAAACTTAGACACAGGAGCTACATATAGATGTGTAGCATTAGCAACATTAAAAAATAATGTAAAATTAGAAGAAACAGAAAAAATAATCCAAATAGCAAATGAAATAAATATAGAAATAGACAATACTCAAGAAAAAGACATCATATTATTAAATGGAGAAGATGTTAGTAAAGAAATAAGAAGTAAAGAAGTAACTGCAATAGTATCTCAAATATCATCAATAATACCAGTAAGAGAAAAAATGGTAGAAGTACAAAGAAAATTAGCCACAGGGAAAAATGTAATAGTAGAAGGAAGAGATATAGGAACAGTAGTATTTCCAAATGCTGACTTAAAAATATATTTAGATGCAAGTGAAGAAATAAGAGCTAAAAGAAGATACAAAGAAAATATGGAAAATGGTATAAACACAACATATGAAGAAGTATTAGAAAATGTAAAACTTAGAGATTATAATGATAAAAACAAAAAAGTAGGAGCTTTAAAAAAGGCAAAAGATGCAATTGTGATAGATAGTTCAAAAATGAGTATAGATGAAGTAGTTGAAAAAGTTAAGGAATTAATAAAACAAAGTTAAAAGATAGTAAAGGTACAAGAAAAGCTCGAAATTTGTCGAACGATTTTTGTTGACAATGCAAGGTAAAGCGTGTTAATATATAGCTATGCAATTAATTTGGCAATTGCATAGCTATAAAAATTATTAAACACAGATTTATCTTATTATTATAATGTTTAAATTTAAATCAAGCAACTTAGGAAAGACAAAAATTTGGAAAATCAAGAATTTTAATTCTAAAAATTAAAAATCAAAAAAGATACCCAAAACAAAAAATAAAAAAGGAAGGAGGCAAAACAAAAGTAGTAAAGTATATATATTGCTATAAATGTAAATACAAAAAATGTATACACAAAAATTGTCAAATTAATTATACGAAAAAATAAAAATTTACTAAAAGGTATTGCTAAAAGCAAAACAATTTAGTATAATTAAGGAGGAATGAAAAACGGAAA
>ERZ857801.219-NODE-219-length-83217-cov-12.394182_pt1 | contig 83217 bp, 99 predicted proteins | sample MGYA00519762_ERZ857801 | MGnify/ENA primary metagenome ERZ857801 (study PRJEB31778, sample SAMEA3449368) | human gut metagenome | biome: human gut; feature: human-associated habitat; material: faeces | place: United Kingdom | collected 2010/2012 ...
TACCGCTTTGGTTTATTCTCTAAAGGATTTTACTGTTTACTTTTCAATGTACTTTTTTGTTCCTTTGTGCGGAACGATTTTTATTATACTATATGTTTTTTTGATTGTCAACACCTTTTTGAAATTTTTTTAATTTTTATTTTTTTACATATAATATATATTTTTTTATCTGCTTTTCTCTCTCGAAAAGCTGTATATGATAATAACATCTTTGAAAGGTAAAGTCAATAGTTTTTTTGTATTTTTTTAAATTTTTTTGTCACTTTTTTATATTTTTCTTTTTTAGTCCTTTTTATTTTCTGAATTCTACCAACAAAAAAGGAGCATTTATGGCATTTTTATTACCTTTGCTCCCCTTTTATTAATTATTTTTTATTTTTAATTTTACTTTATTTACTAATCCATTGTCACCATATTCTAAAGAAACATCATATTTCTTATTTATTTTTTCAATTAATTTTTGTAATTTTTCTTTTTTATTATCATTAGTTGTATTCTGTTTTATTTTTACATCTATCTCGTCTATATTTTTTATATAATCACTTGAAGACGATGTATTTCTGTCTAATTGTTCAGTGTCAACATCAGTTTCTTCACCATTTTTTAATACAATATACATATCTTCAAAATTATCCGAGAATGAATTGATTAATTCATTAACATCATCTGTTGTTAAATTTTGACTGGCAAAATATTCAAATTGCGAATTAAATCTATTTTTTTCAGTTTCTGTTATATCAACATTATCAGATATGTCTATTGAATTGTTTTTTAATAGATTTAAATTTTGTAACATTTTTACATAATTTTGTAGTGGTACACTATCATTAAATTTTTGTATCTGCGTTTGAATATTTCCTAACAATATATTTGTTATTGTTGTAGTTTTATCTTCGTCTAAGCTGCTCAATTCTACATTATTATCTTCTATATTTATTTGATTTTCAAATTTATCTACTATTTCAATATTATCATCAATTGTCAACACTGTTTTATATTTATCATTTTTTAATGAAAGTTCTATTTGATTCTTAATATTTTCATTTTCCATTTTTTGGTTTAATTTAAATTCTATATCAGCAGAAATTTCATTATCTTCTATTTTTTCATATTCTATTGCTATATTTTCTTCATTTTCTGATGATTTTTTTTCTATTTGAATTATTTGCTCATTTTCTGTTTGACTATATTCTATATTATCAAATTTTATTGTATTATTATATAAATCTATATTTAATTTTCCTGTATTTGTTTGTATTGTCGTTCTTGTTGTTTTTCCTTTTGATTCATATACTGTTATTTTCACTTCATCATTTCCAATATTATTATTTTGTATATCTTCTACTTTTTTATTGATTTTTTCAACGAATTCTTCTCTTAATGATTTTTCTGGATTATAAGAACTATATTTTTCTTTTACTATTTCTTCTACTTTATCAATTTTTGATAATATTATTTCATCATTTGATACTTGTTCTAATACTTTTACTATTAAATTATTATATTGTTCTTTTGTTAATGTAATTGTATAAGCATTTGTTGTTACTGATTTATTATTTATAGTTATTATAGAATTTGCTTGTTTTGAATATTTGTCTTTTGATACATTGCTTTTTATTATATTTAAATATGTATTTTGTAAAGTTTGTTTTTCATTGTCTGTAAATGCAACAGTTCCTTTTATATCTACATATGCAAGTAATGAATCTATGTTTTTCAATTCTGGATTTTCTTGTGTATTATTTTCATTTATTTTGTCCATATCTACTGATACGAATTGTTTTATTCCATCAAGTCTTATTCCATATACTTTATTTTCATTTAAATATTCTGCTCTTATTAAATTTTCATCTTCTTTTACTATTTTTATATCTTTATAATAATATTTATTTTTCTTATCTGTTTGGCCACTTATTTTCAATTGAGCATCATTTACTAGATTTTTTTGATTTTCGTCACTTGTTCCTATGTTTTCTGTGTATTCTAATTTTCCTGTAAGTTCTGATGTGTATTTATTATTATCTAATACTTCTTGTATTTGACTAGAATTATCTGTTAGTAATGTATCTGCTATATTAAAATTTTGCATAAAATATTTTGTGAATAATGTCTCATTTGTTTTAAAAGCATCTGTTTTTATGTATAAAAACGCTAATATTCCTACTATTAATATAATAATTAATGTTACTATACTTATTATTATTGCTAATCTTTTCTTTCTTGGCATCATTATTTTTTCCTCCTCTTTCTTATGTACATTTACATTATATATTTTTTAAAATTTTTAATCAATAGATTTTTTCAAAATTCTTTGTTTTACTGATTCATATATAATTATTCCTGATGATACTGAGGCATTTAGTGATGTTACTTTTCCTTTCATAGGTATTTTTACTAAGAAGTCACAGTTTTTTCTAACTTTATCACTCATTCCATTTCCTTCATTTCCTATTACTATTCCTAATGGTCCTGTTAAATCTTGGTTATAATAATATTTTTCTGTGTTGATATCTGTTCCACAAATCCATAGTCCCGCTTCTTTTAATTTTTCTATACTATCTGATATATTTGTAACTCTAGCTATTTTCATATGTTCAACTGCTCCTGCAGATACTTTATTTACTGTACTATTTACAGCAGCTGCTCTTCTTTTTGGTATTATTATTCCATGTACTCCTGCAGTTTCCGCAGTTCTTATTATTGAACCTAGGTTGTGTGGATCTTCTATTCCATCTAATATTAATACAAAAGCATCTTCATTTCTTTTATTTGCTTCTTCTAATATATCTTCTATTTCACAATATTCAAAAGGTGGTACTATTGCAATAACACCTTGATAGTTTTGATTTTGTGCCATTTCGTCCATTTGTCTTTTGTCTTTTTCTACTAGTATTATTCCTTTTTCTTTTGCTATTGCAATTATTTTGTTTATTGATCCGTGTCTTTCTCCTTTGGCTATAAATATTTTGTTTATGTCTTTTCCACTTTCTAACAATTCTAATACTGAATTTCTTCCTTCTACTTGGTCATCATAATTTCTTTCTTCTCTATCTTCTCTTCTTTTTACCTCTTTTTTGGGTTGTCTATTTTGATTATTTTTCTTGTTCATAACATTTTCCTTTCTAATTTCTACTCATCATCCAATTTCAATACTGATAAAAATGCTTCTTGTGGTACTTCTACATTACCAATTTCACGCATTTTCTTTTTTCCTCTTTTTTGTTTTTCAAGTAGTTTTTTCTTTCTTGTAATATCTCCACCATAACATTTTGCAAGTACATCTTTTCTCATTGCAGATATTGTTTCTCTTGCTATTATTTGTCCACCTATTACTGCTTGAATTGGTATCGTAAATAATTTTCTTGGTATTACTGTTTTTAATTTTTCTACCATTTTCTTTCCTCTTGTGTAGCTACTTTCTTTGTGTACTATAAATGAAAGTGCATCAACTGGTTCACCGTTTATATGAATGTCTAGTTTTACTAGGTTTGATCTTCTATATTCTTTAAATTCATAGTCGAATGATGCATATCCTTTTGTTTTTGATTTTAAATTATCAAAAAAGTCATATATTATTTCGTTTAATGGCATTTCATATATTAGTGTAACTCTGTTTTCATCTAAGTATTTCATATCTATATATATTCCACGTCTGTTTTGACATATTTCCATAATGTTTCCTACATACTCTTTTGGTGTCAATATGTTGGCTGTTACAAATGGTTCTTCTATATATGATATTTCTTGAGGTGTTGGTAGTTCTGTTGGATTATATATTTCTTCTACTTCTCCTGTTGTTTTGTGTACTTTATAGATAACTGATGGAGCTGTTGTTATTAATCCTAAGTCAAATTCTCTGTCTAATCTTTCTTCAATTATTTCTAGATGTAATAATCCTAAAAATCCACATCTAAATCCAAAGCCTAGTGCTGCAGATGTTTCTGGTTCGTATTCTAAGGCTGCATCATTTAGTTGTAATTTTTCTAAAGCTACTTTTAAGTTTTCATATTCACTACCGTCTATTGGGTATAGTCCGCAATATACCATTGGTGTTACTTTTTTATAACCTTTTAATGGCTTGTCCGCTGGATTATCATTTAATGTTACTGTGTCACCAACATGTATATCTGATAGACTTTTTATACTTGCCGCAATGTATCCTACTTCTCCTGCTTTTATTTCTTGTGTTGGCATATATGAACCTGGTACAAAATATCCTACTTCTGCAACTGTATATATTTTATTAGTTGCCATTAGTTTTATTTCATCTCCAACTTTTACCTTTCCATTCATAACTCTTACATATGCAACGGCACCTTTATAGTTATCATAATATGAATCAAATATTAAACATGTTGTTTTAGCATTTTCATCACCTTTTGGTGCTGGTAAGTCTGTTACAATTCTTTCTAAAACTTCTTCTACATTTAATCCTGATTTTGCAGAAATACATGGTGCATCTTCTGCTGGTATTCCAATTATATCTTCTATTTCTTTTTTTACTTCATCAGGTCTTGCATTTGGTAAATCTATTTTATTTATTACTGGTAATATTTCAAGATTATTATCTATTGCTAAATATACATTTGCTAAGGTTTGTGCTTCAACACCTTGACTTGAGTCTACTACTAGAATTGCTCCATCACATGCAGCTAAACTTCTAGATACTTCATAATTAAAATCGACATGGCCTGGTGTGTCTATTAAGTTAAATTCGTATTCTTCACCATTTTTTGCTTTATAGATCATTCTTACTGCTTGTGATTTTATTGTAATTCCTCTTTCTTTTTCAATTTCCATGTTATCTAATACTTGACTTTCCATTTCTCTTTTAGAAAGTACACCTGTCATTTCTATCATTCTGTCTGCTAATGTTGATTTTCCATGGTCTATATGTGCTATTATGCTAAAATTTCTAATGTGTTCTTGTCTTTTATTCATTTTTCCTCCTGTGTCAAAAGGGACGGGCTTTTTTGACATATTTTATTTTTTCCTATTTTAACATATTAACCACAAAATCACAATAGCTATTTTCTATAAAAATCAAGTGAATTGGAGGATGCCATTTTTTCACTATTTAATAGGGAAAAAAAGGGCGTCCCCAATTCCCTCGTAAACAGTATAAACATTTGTATAGCCTAAACGTTTTAATTTATTTTGTGCCATTTTGCTTCTTTCTCCAACAGAACAATATAATATTATAAGTTGATTTTTATCGGGTAATATGTTTTGTAAATTTCTTCTTATGTTATATTCTGGTAAGTTTATTGCTCCATCTATATGTCCTTCTCTATATTCTTGTGGACTTCTTACATCTACTATTGTTGCTCCCATTTTTATATAATTTTCTATGTCCTCTCTTTTTATATCTAAGCTTTCATCAAAACTTCTTTTGTAGTTATAATAATTAAAATTTTTTATCATTCTATTTACCATTTTATTAAATCTATTAAACATTTTCATTCCTTCTTTCTTCGTTTAAAATTCTACACTTATTATATAATATTAGTTTATTTTCTTTTTAGTTATGCTTTTATTACAATTATTTTAATGTTTTATTACAAATATAGATTTATTTTTTGTCATATTATGTTGTTTTGATTGCATTTTTTCTTTTATTCGTGTTTTTTCTTTGTTTTTCTTGATAATTGTTACAATTATTTTTCTATTTCATTACAATTATGTTATCTTTGTATTATTATGTTACCTGTTTTGTTTACATTATTTTTTGATTAAACGTTTTATGTCTTTTGTGGAAACTGTGGATAACTCTGTGAATAACTGAAAAATGTCCTATTTTTTTTAAAGTTATTCACAGTAAACTCTATTTTATTATTTTTTTCCAGTTATTTCCAGCTTATATATTTTGTTTTATGTGTACTTATTTTCTATTTTTAATTAAAATAAACAAAAAAGCTACTTTAGCTATTTTACTAGCTTTGTAGCTTTTTTGTTGTTTTTTATGATATACATAATATCATTTTTATTTATGCAAAAAATGTAAAATAAATTACTCCTATTATTTCTAATATTGTTATAGTTGGTAAACCTATTGTAAAATGTAATTTTTGAGTTTTGTGTCTAAATGCATACATTCCTGATATTGTTCCTATTCCACCACCTAAAACTGTTATTATGAAGATTGTCTTTTCTGGAATTCTCCATTTTCCTTTTTTGGCTTTTTGTTTATCTATGTACATTACTAAAAATCCAATTATATTTATTATTATTAAATATATTATTATATTTTGCATTGTAAATATATTTTTTATATCTGCCATTTTTATTTTCCTAACCTTAATTATTTTTTTATTTTTAGCCAAATAAACTTAATTGATTACTTTGACTCATTCCTTCTAAACATCCAAATTGTTTTAGTAGTTCTGCACCTGATGCGCCTATTTTAGCTCTTATTTTTAGGTCATCTATTGACATGAATTTTCCATCTTTTCTTGCATTTACAATTCCTTGTGCTGCTACTGTACCAAATCCTGGTATACTATTTAATGGTGGTCTTAATTTATTGTCTTGTATTTTGAATTTGCTAGCTTCTGATTCGTAAATGTCAACTGGTAAAAATTCAAATCCTCTTTCATACATTTCTAATACTATTTCTAAATCATCATACATATCTAACTCTGCTTTTGTTGCTTCTTTCTTTTGGTTTTTCATTTCTATTTCTTTCATCTTGTTTTTTACTTTTTCTTTTCCAAATATCATGTATTGTGCATCAAAAGCTTTGGCTCTTATAGAATAATATGCTGCATAATATGCTAGTGGTATGTGTACTTTGAACCATGCTATTCTAAAGGCATTTGTTACATATGCTGCTGCATGGGCTTTTGGAAACATGTATTTTATTTTTTCACATGATTTTATATACCAGTCTGGTACATCATGTTCTTTCATTAATGGTATGTATTCATCTTTCCATTTTGGTTCTTTTCCTTTTGCTACTTTTCCCTTACGTACCGCTTCCATTATTTTGAATGATTTATCTGGTGGTAATCCTTTTTTTATTAAATATATCATTATATCATCACGACAACATATTGCTTCTTGAAGTGTTACTACTCCTTGTTCGATTAAGGTTTGTGCATTTCCTAACCATACGTCTGTACCATGTGATAGTCCTGATATACGTATTAATTCATCGAAGGTTGTTGGTTTTGTGTCCAAAAGCATCCCTCTTGCGAATTTTGTTCCATATTCGGGTATTCCATATGTTCCTACTTCTGAGTGTATTTGTTCTGGTGTTACTCCTAGTGCTTCTGTTGAATTGAATATTGACATTGTTTCTTTATCATCTAGTGGTACATCTGTTGGAGCTATTCCTGTTAAGTCTTGTAACATACGAATTACCGTCGGATCATCGTGTCCTAGTATATCTAGTTTTAATAAGTTTCCATCTATTGAGTGATAATCAAAGTGAGTTGTTATAATATCTGAATTTGGGTCATCTGCTGGATGCTGTACTGGTGTGAATTCATATATTTCTCTACCTTTTGGTACAACTATAATTCCTCCAGGATGTTGTCCTGTTGTTCTTTTTATTCCTGTACATCCTACTGATAATCTTTGCATTTCTGCTCTATTCATTGGTATTCCTCTATCTTCGAAATACCCTCTTACATAACCATATGCTGTTTTGTCGGCTACTGTACCAACTGTTCCTGCTTTGAAGGTTGTTCCTTTTCCAAATATTACTTCTGTATATTTGTGTGCTTTTGCTTGATATTCTCCAGAGAAGTTTAAGTCTATATCTGGTTCTTTGTCTCCATTAAATCCTAAGAATGTTTCAAATGGTATGTCCATTCCATCTTTTGTTAGTTTGTGTCCACATTTTGGACAATCTTTGTCTGGTAAGTCAAAACCGTTTCCAACACCATAGTCTTCAAATTCTGAATATTTACAATTTGGGCATCTATAATGTGGTTGAAGCGAGTTAACTTCTGTTATACCTGTCATAAATGCTGCAAGTGATGAACCAACTGAACCTCTGGAACCAACTATGTATCCATCTTCATTTGATTTCCATACTAGTTTTTGAGCAATTATATACATAACTGAATATCCATTACTTATGATTGAATCTAGCTCTTTGTCTAGTCTATCTTGTACTATTTTGGGTAGTGGATCTCCATATAATTCATGTGCTTTTTGGTATGCAATATTTTTTATATCTTCCTCGCATCCTGGAATGTGTGGAGGACATTTTTCTGGAGATATTGGACTTATTTGTTCACACATATCTGATATTTTATTTGTATTTGTTACTACTACCTCATATGCTTTTTCTTCTCCAAGATATTCAAATTCTTTTAGCATTTCCTCTGTTGTTCTTAAATATAATGGTGCTTGATTATCTGCATCATCGTATTTTTGACCCGCTTCTAGAATTCTTCTATATATTTCATCTTGTGGGTCCATAAAGTGAACATCACATGTTGCAACTACTGGTTTATTTAATTTTTCTCCTAATGCAACTATTTTTCTATTTATATCTCTTAAATCTTCCTCATCTCTCATTATTCCATTTCTTATTAAGAATTGGTTATTTCCTATTGGTTGAATTTCTAGATAGTCATAGTCTTGTGCTATTTCTTCTACTTCTTCATCTGGTCTACCTTGTTCTATTGCTTGATATAATTCTCCTGCTTCACATGCACTTCCTAATATCAATCCTTCTGAATATTTTTTATATAAACTTTTTAATATTCTTGGTTTTCTATAAAAATAATCCAAATGTGAAAATGATACTAGTTTATACAAATTTTTTAATCCTACATAATTTTTTGCTAAAATTATAGCATGATATGTTTTTAATTTTTTATATTCTTCTGCTTTAGCTGCTGGGTCTGCTGCAACTTCATCTATGTCTTCTAATTTTTTAGCTCCTTTTTCTTTTAACATATCTATCATTACATTAAATACTTTTACAGTTGTATCAACATCATCTAAAGCTCTATGTGCTACTTCTACTTTTATTCCTAAATTTTCAGCTATTTTTCCTAATTTATATTTTTTATAATCTGGGAATAGGTCTTTTGCTAAACTTAAGGTATCTAAATATGAGTAGTCAAAGTCATAACCTAATCTTTTTGCATTTTGTTTTAAAAATCCTACGTCAAAATTTGCATTGTGTGCTACAATTACTGTGTTTTCTTGGTCTCCTAAAAATTCTAACATTTTTGGAAATACTTGTTCTATTGTTTCTGCATCTTTTACCATTTCATCTGTTATATTTGTAACTTCTGTTACTCTTTCTGGTATATGTCTTCCTGGATTTACAAAACAACTGAATTCATCTATTACTTCTTTGTTTTTTACTTTCATTATTCCTATTTCTGTAATTCTATCATTTGTTGCAGAAAATCCTGTTGTTTCTAAGTCTAAAACACAATATGTTGCATCTATGTCTTGTCCTTTTCCATTATATATTGATTTTGTATTGTCTGGTGCTAAATATGCTTCAACACCATATATTATTTTTATATCTGGATTGTCATCCCCTACTAAATGATATGCTTCTGGGAATGCTTGTACAACTCCATGGTCTGTAATTGCAATTGATTTCATTCCCCATTTTATAGCTCTTTTTATTAAATCCTCTGCTGATGTTACTGCATCCATTTGGCTCATTTTTGTATGCATATGTAATTCTACTCTTTTTACTTCTGCATTATCTTGTCTTATTTCTTTTTTTACGCCGTTTCCTTCAATTATTGTATTTGCCATAACAGTTAATTCATTTGAGAATGAATCCATTTGGGCATTTCCTTCAATTTTTATTCCTTTTACTTTTCCTAATCTTTTAATTATTTTCTTTGCTGATTCTTTTGGTAAGAATGCTTTACATGTCATTGTGCTTGAACCATCATATAAGTCAAAGCTTAATAAAGTTTTTCCATTTTTCAATTCTCTGTCTTCCATATAGATTATTTCACCATCAAGTGAAACTTGTCCATCATCAACACCTAAGTCTGCAACTTTTACAAGTGGTGCTGTAATGTTCATATTCTTTCCTAATATTAATGGTGTGTCTTCATCTGCTTCTTCAGGCATTTCTGGGACATCGGTTTCTGTTTCTATTATTGTATTTGATATTACAGTAATATCTCCTGCATATGTATCAAGTCCAGCTTTTCCTACTGTTTTTATTGCTTTTGCATTTTTTATTTTTTCTGTTATTTCTTGTCCTTCTTTTGCATCTTTTGCAAAGGATTTACAAGTTATTACTCCTGTTCCATCATATAATTCGTATATAATCATGCCTTTTCCTGATTTTGTTTCTCTACATTCACAAGTTACTATTCTTCCTTCTAAGGTTACTCTTCCATCATTTGCTGTAATGTCTTTTATTTTAATATGTTTTTCTTTTGCTTTTGATGGTTTTCCCATTATATAGTTTTCTGCTGGTATATTTCCTTCTTGTGGTATATCTTCAGGCATTTCTCCTGCCATTCCTTCTGGTATGTATATATCTCCATCTTGTGGTGGTATATAGTCTGGGTCATTATATTCTTGTTCTTTATTATGTTTTTCTTCTTTATTTTCTGGATTATATGAACACATTTCTTCTATTGTCTTTTCTTCTAGTTCTTTCATCTTTTTTTCGTAAGCTAGTTCTTCTTCTTTTTGCAATACTTCTTCTAGTTCGATTTTGTATTCTTTTCCAAATAATTTTTTTATTACATTTTCAAGTTCAATATCAGTTTTTTTGGCTCTTAAAAAGTCTGCACCTCTTATGTGCATTTTTACGTGAATTATGTTTTTCTCTAGTTCTACAGTGCTTTTCATTAATAACATTGGTTTCATTAATGGATATTTATGTGCCATATAGCATATAATATTTCTCCATTCATCATCAACTCTTTTTAATTGCACTCCTTCTAGATATTGAATTCTCATGTCTATATTTTTGAAGCCAAATCTTTCTAATAGGAATTTTTCGAAATACCATATTTCTTTTACTTCTATATATTCATCTGATTTTATTGTGATTCCAAGTGTATTGGTCTTTTTTATTACATCTAAGTTTAATATTTCTGCTTCTATTATGTTTGCTCTTGCTTGATAGTCACTAAATATTTCTTTTACTTTTCTTGCTTTATTTTCTGACATTGTTTTTTGCTCCTTTAGTATGTATTTTATCACAATTATTATTATAAAAAAAGCGAACAATAGAAAATATTTTAATTCTTCACTTTTGTCCATCCATAGTCCGTTTTATTAATATTTTTTATTAAACTCATTGCATTTGTCCTTTAGATTTTACTTGTACTTTCGTTTATACTATCCATTATGTCTTTACATTCTTTCCAACTTATAACTTTTAATATTTCATAATCCTTTGCTAATTTTTTAGCTATTTCTTTAGTATTATCAGTTGATTCTAAATCAGCAACTATAATGTTTTTTAGATATTCTTCTCTTCCATATAAAATTTTGAATAATATTGAACGTAAAAATCCTTCTATTTTTTCTTCTTGATTTTTTACTGCTATTATTACATGAATTCCATCTGATTTAAATTTTGTATATGTATTTATGTATATAATATTTTTTATAATTTCAAAAAGACCATAAATGGCTAATGTCCAGAATATTGTATTTAATACAAATTCAATCATTTTTCTGCCTCCTATGGTCTATTATATGTTTTTTATTTTTTTGTGTGATTATTCCTCTTTTTGCTTTAACATCCATATTATTTTGCTATAGTCTAAAATATAATCATCCATTAATGCTGATGTTGAGTATTCTTTTTGTTCATCTGCTTTTTCTTTTATTTCTGTTACTTTTTCAAGTAATTTCTTGTAATCTTTTAGTATTGTTTGAAAAACTTCTTGTGATTTTATTTTTTTGTTTTCTGCTTCTGTTATATTTGTTTTTTCTAAATAATCTTTTAGTGTTCCTAATGGTTCTTCTCCTAAAATTAGTATATGTTCTGCTACTTCATCTATTTGTTCATTTATTTCGTTGTATAATTCTTCTAATTTTGAATGTGCTTGGAAAAAGTCTTGTCCTGTAACGTTCCAGTGGTAATTTTGTAGTTTACGATAAAATACATTTAAGTCTGATAATAATTCATTTAAATTTTGTTCTAAGTTCATAATATTTCCTCTCTTTCTTTTTTATTATGAACTTAGTATTGTTTTTTATTCATTTTATTTTACGTTATTTTTTATTTAAATTCTTTTTGAATTTCTTTATATTCTGGCATATATTTTTCAACTAATTTCCAAAATTCTTTTGAATGGTTCATATGTTTTATATGGCATAGCTCATGTAATATTACATATCTTATTGCTTTTTGGCTATATTTTATTAGTTCTAGATTTATTGTAATGTTTTTCTTGCTTGAACAACTTCCCCAAGCATATTTTATTTCTTTTATTGTTATTTTATTTGGTATTAGTCCTGTTTCGTTTATTAGTTCTTTTGCATTTGATGTTACTATTTGTTTAAATTCATCTTTGGTATATAGTGCCTGTTTTGATTGTTTCTGCTTTTCTTTTTCTAGGCTTTTTTGTATCCATTCTGCTTTTTGTTCTATTAGTTTTTCTATTTCTTTTTTGTTTACTCTTTTGGGTGCTTTTATTATTATTTGTCCGTTTTTTATTTGTATGTAGATGTTTTTTATTTTTGAGTATTTTATTTGGTATTCTAACATTTTTATATTCCTTTCAAATAATAATTTAACATAAAAAATTATATAAGTCAAAAAAAGAAATGAACAATCTTAAAGTAGTTCATCTCTTTTTATTTATAATTAATTATATTAATTGTAATATAGCAACTTCAGCTCCGTCTCCTCTTCTAGGACCAGCTTTTACTATACGTGTGTATCCACCAACGTTTTTACCTGCATATTTAGGTGCTATTTCGTTAAATAACATTGCTGGAACGTCTATTACTTTACCATCTGTATCTTTTACTTTGTTAACTTTTCTCATTATTTTTCTTCTAGCATTTAATCTTGATGGCATATCTTTTTGTCTTTTTTCAGTAGTTTCTTCTTTAACTACTTTTAAATATTCTTTACCGTTTTTGCTTTTTACTAATTCAGTAACTTTGTTACCTTTTGAATCTAATTTAGCTTTAACAACTTTTTGTTCTACTTCTTCGAAGTTATCTTTTTCTTTTATTGCAAGTGATATGATGCTATCAGCTATTGATTTTACTTCTTTGGCTCTTGGTAAAGTTGTTTCAATTTTTCCATGTACTAATAGGTCTGTTGTTAAGTTTTTTAACATTGCCATTCTAATATCTGTAGTTCTACCTAATTTTCTATTTGTAGCCAATTTTTTCACCTTCCTCTTTCTTTTTCGTTCGGGCTTTGTTCCCTATTTATTTTTATTTACTCATCTTCTTGTGCAAAGTCTAAGCCTAATGAATGTAATTTGGCTGTTACTTCATCAAAAGATTTCTTTCCTAAATTTCTAACTTTCATCATTTCTGATTCTGATTTACTAATTAAATCTTCAACAGTTGATATGTTAGCTCTTTTTAAACAGTTGTATGATCTAACTGATAATTCAAGTTCTTCTATTGACATTTCTAGAACTTTTTCTTTCTTAGATTCTTCTTTTTCAATCATTACTTGTGTATTTTTTGTTGTTTCAGATAAATCTATGAATAATTCTAAATGTCCTGTCATAACTTTTGCAGCTAAACTTAAAGCTTCATGTGCTTTTAAGCTTCCATCTGTCCATACTTCTATTACTAATTTATCATAATCTACTGTTTGACCAACTCTTGTATTTTCTACTTGGTAGTTTACTTTTTTTACTGGTGTATAGATTGAGTCAATTGGAAGTACAGAAATATCTTGATTTGGTTTTTTATTTTTTTCAGATGAATTGTATCCTCTTCCTCTATCTGCAGTCATTTCCATTACAAGGCTTCCACCTTCTGAAACTGTTGCAATATGTAAATCTGGATTTAATACTTCTACTGTTCCATCTGATTTTATATCTCCAGCTGTAACTTCTCCTTCACCTTTGAAATCTATTCTTATAGTTTTTTCTTCATTTCCGTCAAATTTTAATCTAACGTTTTTTAAGTTTACTATTAATTCTGGTACGTCTTCTACTACATTTGGTATAGTAGAGAATTCATGTAATACTCCATCTATTTTTACGCTTGTTATAGCACATCCTGGAAGTGATGAAAGCATTATTCTTCTTAGAGAATTTCCTATTGTTACACCATATCCTCTTTCTAATGGTTCACATACAAATTTTGCATAGTTATTTACATCATCAATTTCTAGACATTCAATATTTGGCTTTTCAAATTCTATCATTTTTACCTCCTAAATTGAGAATACTCTCTCAAACTCTTTAAAAACTTATGAGTCTTTTTAAGTAAAATTTTAAAGTTTTGACTAAACCTTTACACTTACTTTCAAAAACTATTATTTTGAGTAAAGCTCTACTATTAAATGTTCTTCGATTGGAAGATCTATATCTTCTCTAGCTGATAATCTAATTACTTTACCACTTAATTTTTCGCTATCTCTTTCAAGCCATGCTGGAACTGGTCTAGCAGCTGTTTCTTCTATATTCATTTTTAATGTAGAGTTATCTTTTTTACTTTCTCTAACAGTGATTACATCTCCTGCTTTTACTAAGTAAGATGGTATGTTAACTTTTTTACCATTTACTTCGAATTGTCCGTGATTTACAAATTGTCTAGCTTGTGCTCTTGATGTTCCAAATCCTAATCTGTAAACAACGTTATCTAATCTACTTTCTAATATTTGTAATAAGTTTTCACCTGTTACACCTTTTTTATTTGAAGCCATTTCGAAATATCTTCTAAATTGTTTTTCTCCAACTCCATAATATGATTTTGTTTTTTGTTTTTCTCTTAATTGTGTACCGTATTCAGATAATTTTGCTCTTTTTTGTCCGTGTTGTCCTGGTGCATAATTTCTTCTTGATATACTACATTTATCTGAGTAGCATCTTGCACCTTTTAAGAACAATTTTTGTCCTTCTCTACGGCATATACGACATTGTTCGTCTTTATATCTTGCCATTATTTATACTCCTTTCTATACTCTTCTTCTTTTTGGTGGTCTACAACCGTTATGTGGTATTGGTGTTACGTCTTTGATTGCGCTTATTTCAAGACCTGCTGTTTGAAGTGATCTGATTGCAGCTTCTCTACCAGCTCCTGGTCCTTTTACATATACTTCTACTGATTTTAATCCATGTTCCATAGCTGCTTTAGCTGCTGTTTCTGCAACTTGTCCTGCAGCGAATGGTGTGCTTTTTCTAGAACCTTTAAATCCTAATTCTCCAGCACTTCCCCATGAAATTGCATTTCCTTGTGTATCTGTTATTGTTACTATTGTATTGTTAAAGCTAGAGTGAATGTGTGCTTCACCTTTTTCAATGTTTTTTCTATTTCTTCTAGCTACTGGTTTTCTTGTAGTTGTTTTTTTGTTTGCCATTTTTTAAATTTCCCTCCTTCATTTTAATAAGGTTATATCATTCCTAAAATTGATTAAAATTATTAAGATGTGCATTTTTGATATTTATTACAAGGCGAAGCTATACGTTTGTATGCTGAGATTTGTAATAAATATTGAAAATGTGCAGATTGATGATTTTAGTCAATTTTTTTATTTTTTGCTTTTGCTAACTAACTTTCTAGGACCTTTTCTTGTTCTAGCATTAGTTTTTGTTCTTTGTCCTCTTACAGGTAATCCTTTTCTATGTCTTAATCCTCTGTAGCATCCGATTTCTGTAAGTCTTTTAATGTTAAGAGCAACTTCTCTTCTTAAATCTCCCTCAACTTTGTATGATTCGTCAATAACTTTTCTTATATCATTAACTTGATCATCTGTTAAGTCTTTTATTCTAGTATCTGGATTAATTCCAGCTTTTGCTAGTATTTTTTGAGAGCTTGTTAATCCTATTCCATAAATATATGTAAGTCCTATTTCTACCCTTTTTTCTTTAGGTAAGTCTACTCCTGCTATACGAGCCATATTATTTTGCACCTCCAAAATTTTTCTTTTATTATATTTATTATTAGTTTGTCTTTGTATTCTCTAAAGGTGAAATGCACCCCGCTACGGGTCTTTAGATATTCTCAAGACATATATATAAACACAAATTTGATATGTAAATTTTTATTTTATAAATAAAATTTCACAGCCGCTACCTAATTTGTGTTATAAACAATTTAAAAACAAATTATCCTTGTCTTTGTTTGTGTTTAGGGTTTTCGCATATAACTCTAATTACACCTTTTCTTTTTATTACTTTACATTTGTCACATATTTTCTTTACTGATGGTCTAACTTTCATTTTTTGCACCTCCTATTTATAAGTGTTAAAACTTTATATTATTTGGGTTAAATTTAAACTTTATTATTTTGCTCTCCAGATTATACGACCTCTTGATAAGTCATATGGTGATAATTCTACTTTTACTTTATCACCTGGTAGAATTTTTATATAATTCATTCTAAGTTTTCCCGAAATATGAGCTAATATTTGATGTCCGTTTTCAAGTTCTACTTTAAAATTTGTATTTGGTAATGCTTCTACAACAGTACCTTCTACTTCTATAACATCTTCCTTTGCCAAGATATCCCCTCCTATAAGAGCAATTTATTATTATACATAATTTTTCCATTTTGATAATAACTACTACATTATACATTATTTTTTTAGGATTGTCAATATTTCTGGCTCTTTTTCTGTAATTAAAATTGTATTTTCATAATGAGCTGCCATTGTTCCATCTTCTGTTATGATTGTCCATCCATCATCTAATTCTAAAATATTTGGTTTTCCTTGTATTACCATAGGTTCTATAGCTAATGTCATACCAGGTTCTAGTCTTATTCCTCTTCCTGCTTTTCCATAGTTTGGTATTCCTGGATCTTCATGCATTTCTCTTCCTATACCATGTCCTTGGAATTCTCTAACTACTGAAAATCCTTGTGAGTGAACATATTCTCCTATTGCATGACAAATGTCTCCTATTCTATTTCCTGGTTTTGCATATTTTATTCCTTCGAAAAATGCTTGTTTCGTAACATCTACTAATCTTTTATTTTCTTTTGATGTTTCTCCTACTATAAATGTTCTTGCTGCGTCTCCATTAAATCCATTTTTTAGAGCTACTGTATCAACACTTACAATGTCTCCTTCTTTTATAACTCTATTTCTTGATGGTATACCATGTATTACTTCATCATTTACTGAAACACAAGTTGCAGCTGGAAACTTAGGTACTCCTCTTATTCCTGGGTCATATCCTATTTGAGCTGGTGTTGCTCCTAAGCTTCTCATTGTTTTTTCAGCTAATTTGTCTAATTCATATGTTGTCATTCCTGGTTTTATATTTTTTTCTAATTCTTCATAAGTCAATGCAACTACTTTGCAGACTTGTCTCATTAATTCGATTTCTCTTTTTGATTTAATTGTTACCACTTTAGGTCTACTCCTTTATATATATTACAATTTTTTATTTTAATTGTTCTACTATATCATTTGCTACATCTTCACCTAATCTGTTTATTGATTTGCTTACTACTTCTGTAACTAAATTCCCTTTATTTTCATAGTATTCTACTAATGGTGCTGTTTGTTCAAAGTAATTTTTTAGTCTTGCTCTTACTGTTTCTTCATTGTCGTCTTTTCTTGTTACTAATTCTGAACCACATTTATCACATTTTCCTTCAACTTTTGGTGGATTTAATACTATGTTGTATATTGCTTTACATTCTTGATTTGAGCAAACTCTTCTGTTTACTATTCTTTCTATTATTTCTTCTTCTGGTGTTGTTAGATTATATACTTTATCAACTTTTTTACCTTTTGAAGCTAGTATTTTATCTAATTCTTCTGCTTGTTTTACTGTTCTTGGGAATCCATCTAAGATTATTCCATTTTCTACATCTGGTTCATTTAATCTATCTTCTATTATTTTTATTGTTACATCATCTGGTACTAAATTTCCTTTTGAAATATAGCTATCTGCTAATTTTCCTAATTCAGTTCCTTCTTTTATATTTTTTCTAAATATGTCCCCTGTTGATACTTGTGTAAATCCCAATTTGTCTTGTAACTTTCCTGCTACTGTTCCTTTTCCTGTTCCAGGTGCACCTAACATTATAATAATCATTTTTCATCTCTCCTTTTTATAAGATTATTTTGTTAATAATCTTTATAATAATTATCACTTTTGATAATCATTATAAAAACTATTTTTATAAACCATTATAGGGTGATATAATTAAATTATCTCTATAATTATATCTCCCCATAATTTTATTTATTATTCCAAAAATCCTTTATAATGTCTCATTACTAATTGTGACTCTAATTGTTGTATTGTTTCTAATGCGACACCTACAACGATTAATATAGATGTACCACCAAAAGCAATATTTAAACTTGTAAATCTTAATAACATTGGTAGTATAGCAATAATTGCTAAGAAAAATCCACCGAACCATGTTAATTTAGATATTATTGATGATAAATATTCTGTTGTTGGTTTTCCAGCTCTAATTCCTGGAATGAATCCACCATTTTGTTTTATGTTATTTGAAACTTCTGCTGGATTAAATGTAGCATATGTATAGAAGAATGTAAATGCCATTATTAACACTAAGTATACTAATGCATTTGCAATTGAATACCCAATTCCTACACTTGAAGATGATGTAGCTATTGAGAATTTATATAATCCTGCTAAAAATCCAGTTTTGCTTCCAATATCACTTACAAATATTTGTATAATCATTGCTGGGAATGTTAAGAATGATGATGCAAATATTATAGGCATAACTCCAGCCATTGCTAATTTTAATGGAATGTGTGTATTTTGTGCTCCAACCATTTTTCTTCCTACAACTTTTTTAGAGTATTGCACTGGAACTCTTCTTTCTGCTTGTTGTACAAATACAACTCCAGCTACTAATATAATAGCTCCTATTAATATTCCTATTGCCATTAGTAATCCTGTTGTGCTAAATCCTGCATCTGTCATTATTAAATTCCATAATGTTGTTACAAAACTTGGCAAACCTGATATGATACCAACAAATATAATCATTGAAATTCCATTTCCAATTCCTTTACTTGTTATTTCATCACCAAGCCACATTAATATTGATGTTCCTGCAACTAAGGCAATTACAACCATTGCTCCTGTTGCAAAGTTTGTATTTACGAAGATTCCAGAAGATTTATAAGATACAAATACTCCTATAGCTTCAACTAGTGCTAAAACTAATGTTAATATTTTTGTGTATCTGTTTATCTTCTTTCTTCCTTCTTCTCCACCTTCTTTAGTTAATCTTTCTAAAGATGGTATAATCATAGCTAATAATTGTATAACTATTGATGCTGTGATATAAGGGCTAATTGACATTGCAAAAACAGAAAATCTAGAAAATGCCCCTCCTGAAATAATATCTATTAATCCTGCAATTCCATTATTTGAGTTCATTGCTTCATTTAATGTTATACTGTTTACTCCTGGAACTGTTATATAACATCCTAATCTAAAAATTACGATTAATAATAATGTATATAATATTCTTTTTCTTACATCAGGTGTTTTTAATGCATTTTTGATTGTTTTAAACAACTAAATCACCTCAGCCTTTCCGCCTAAAGCTTCAATTTCTTCTTTTGCTTTTGCAGTAAATCTTGTAGCTTTTACGTTTAATTTTTTATCTAGTTTTCCTGTTGCTAATATTACTATTCCGTCATTTACTTTTCCTATAATTCCGTCTGCTAATAAAGTTTCTGCTGTAACGTCTGTTACTGTTGATTTATTTAACATTGTTAAAGTTACTTCTGTGTAATCTTTTGCATTTATGTTATTAAATCCTCTTTTTGGTAATCTTCTATATAATGGTGTTTGACCACCTTCGAATCCTCTTCTTACTCCACCGCCAGATCTAGCTTTTTGTCCTTTATGTCCTCTTCCTGATGTTTTTCCTAGTCCTGAACCGATTCCACGTCCAACTCTTCTTCTTGAAACTCTACCTTCTGCTGGTTTTAATTCTCCTAGTTTCATTTTATGCTTGCACCTCCTTAATCTTTTATAACATCTTTATTTTATTATAATATTTCTTCTACTTTTTTACCTCTTTTTTTAGCTACTTGCTCAGCTGTTTGCATTGCTTTTAATCCTTCGATAGTAGCATAAACGACGTTTCTTGGATTGTTTGTTCCAATAACTTTTGTTCTTATGTTTCTGTATCCTGCAAGCTCTAATACTGGTCTAACGCTACCTCCAGCTATAAGTCCAGTACCAACAGCAGCTGGTTTTAATAAAACTTTTGCACTACCAAATTTTCCAACAAATTCGTGTGGTACTGTTGTATCAACGATTGGTACTTCTACTAAGTTCTTTTTAGCTTCTTGAATAGCTTTTTTGATAGCATCTGGAACTTCAGCAGCTTTACCATTTCCAACACCAATATGTCCATTTTCGTCACCAACTACAACTACAGCACTAAATCTAAAAGTTCTACCACCTTTAACAACTTTAGCAACTCTATTTATAGCAACAACTTTTTCTTTTAATTCGTTTTTTTCTTCCATCGGTTTTTATTTTCTCCTTTCCTAGAACTCTAATCCGCCTTCTCTTGCAGATTCTGCTAATGCTTTTACTACACCATGATATATGTATCCACCACGGTCAAAAACTACAGTTTTGATATTTTTTTCTATTGCTTTTTTAGCTATCATTGTTCCAACTTCTTTAGCAGCTTCGATATTAGCGTGTTTTTCTTTAATATCTTTGTCTAATGTTGAACAACTTACTAATGTTTTTCCAGCAACGTCATCTATAATTTGTACATATAAGTTTGTGTTACTTCTATATACACATAATCTTGGTCTTTCAGCTGTACCAGATATTTTTGTTCTTACTCTTAAATGTCTTCTTGTTCTTTCCATTTTTCTATCTGTTTTCTTAACCATTTTTATTCTCCTTTCACTCACTTTGTTCGTTCATCATAAATTTAAAATTTCTCCGAAATTATAAATTTACAAATCATTAGCTTCGCTCATTCATCGTAATTTAGAATTTCTTCGAAATTCTAAATTCCAAATCACTCACAGCTTAATTTCTATTTACCTGTTTTTCCTTCTTTACGTCTAATAACTTCATCAGCATATTTAATACCTTTACCTCTATATACTTCTGGTGGTCTTTTTGATCTAACAACTGCTGCTGTTTGACCAACTAATTCTTTATCAATTCCTCTTACTATTATTGTATTTGGATTTGGTACATCAAAAGTAATTCCTTCTGGTGCTTCAAATATTACTGGGTGTGAATATCCTAAAGTTAGGTTTAATCCTGTTCCTTGTTTTGCTACTCTGTAACCAACTCCGTTGATTTGTAATTCTTTAGTATATTCTTGTGTTACACCTATTATCATGTTATTAATTAATGTTCTTGTTAAACCATGTAAACTTCTATTAGCAGCTTCATCGTTAATTCTAGAAACTTTAATTGTATTGTCATTCATTTCTAAAGAAATGTTTTCATGAATTTCTCTTTCTAATGTTCCTTTTGGTCCTGTTACTGTGATTTTGTGTCCATCTATTGTAACTTTTACTTCTGCAGGAACTGTTATAGGTTTATTTCCTATTCTTGACATTATCTTTTCCTCCTTTTTTTTTGAATATGTCATATAGCTTTCGCCTTTTTTATTGTTATGGATTATATTACCAAACGTATGCTAATACTTCTCCACCTACTCCTAATTCTCTTGCTTCTTTATCTGTTTTTAATCCTTTTGAAGTTGAGATTATAGCTATTCCTAAACCATTTAAAACTTTTGGTAATTCTTCTTTTGAAGCATATACTCTTAGTCCTGGTTTACTAATTCTTTTTAATCCGTCGATTACTCTATTTCCTTTTTCGTCATATTTTAAAGTAACTCTTATTGTTCCTTGATTGTCATCTTTTATTTCTTCGAAAGATTTGATGTATCCTTCTTTGAATAATATTTCAGCAATTCCTAATTTCATATTTGATGCAGGTATATCTACTGTTTTGTGTTTAGAAGTGTTTGCATTTCTAATTCTTGTTAACATATCTGCGATTGGATCTGTTGTATTCATTTTTTTCCTCCTTTTCTTTTATTTCATCAAGATTCTACCAGCTTGCTTTTTTAACACCTGGTATTTCTCCTTTATGTGCTAATTCTCTAAAACATACACGGCAAATACCATATTTTCTAATATAAGCATGTGGTCTTCCACATATTTTACATCTGTTATATTCTCTTGTTGTGTATTTTTGTGGTCTAGCTTGTTTTACTTTCATTGATTTTTTAGCCATAGTTTTGATTTTCCTCCTTAACTTTAATAATTAGTTTTTGAAAGGCATTCCCATAAGTTTTAATAATTCTTTTGCTTCTTCATCTGAATTAGCTGTTGTTACAAATATGATATCCATTCCTCTTAATTTATCAACTTTATCATATTCGATTTCTGGGAATATTAATTGTTCTTTTATACCCATAGAGTAATTTCCTCTACCGTCGAAAGAATTTCCTGAAACTCCTCTAAAATCTCTAACTCTTGGAAGTGCTACGTTGAATAATTTGTAAGCAAAGTCATACATTTTATCTGCTCTTAATGTTACTTTACAACCTACATTTACACCTTCTCTTAATTTAAATGCAGCGATTGATTTTCTAGCTTTAGTTACTACTGGTCTTTGACCTGTAATTTGCATTAAATCATTCATTGCGTTTTCTAATGATTTAGGATTTTCTTTTATATCTCCTAATCCTATATTGATTACTATTTTGTCAAGTTTTGGAACTTGCATAATTGATTTATAATTAAATTTTTTCATTAATGCTGGGACTACTTCTTTTTCATATTGTTCTCTTAATTTTTCCATTATGTATTAATCCTCCTTTCTTTTCCTATTTTAATTTTGCACCGCATTTTTTACAAACACGAATTTTTTCACCTTTTTCTTCACTATATCCTACTTTTGTAGTTTTTCCACATTTTGGGCATACTACGTTTACTTTTGCAGCTGGTATAGCGCATTCAACTGATATAATTCCGCCTTCTTCTCCTTGTTTTCTTGGTTTAACATGTTTTTTTCTAATGTTAACTTCTTTAACAACGATTTTGTCAGCTTTTGGTAATACTTCTAAAACTTCTCCTGTTTTACCTTTATCATTTCCTGATAAAACTTGAACATTGTCTCCTTTTTTTATTCTCATTAGAGATTGCCTCCCTTCTTATTTTTTATAATACTTCTGGAGCTAGAGATAATATTTTCATATAATCTTTTTCTCTTAACTCTCTTGCAACTGGTCCAAAGATACGTGTTCCTTTTGGTGTTCCATCTTCTTTTATTATTACAGCTGCGTTTTCATCAAATTTTATATATGAACCATCTGGTCTTCTTAATCCTTTTTTAGATCTTACTATAACAGCTTTTACAACATCACCTTTTTTAACAACGCCACCTGGTGTTGCTGATTTAACTGAAGCAACTATTACATCACCTATGTTAGATGTTTTTCTGTATGATCCACCTAAACATCTAATACACATAATTTCTTTTGCACCTGTGTTGTCTGCTACTTTTAATATTGTTTGTTGTTGTATCATTACCTGTGTTCCTCCTTTATTTATTTTATAATTGCTTTTTCAACAATTTCAACTACTCTCCATCTTTTATCTTTAGAAAGTGGTCTTGTTTCCATGACTTTAACTTTGTCACCAATTTGGCAAGCATTTTCTTCGTCATGTGCTTTTAATTTATATGTTCTTTTTACTGTTTTTCCATATACGTTATGTCTTACACTTGTTTCAACTGCTACTACAACTGTTTTGTCCATTTTATTAGATTTTACAGTTCCTATCATAGTTTTACGAAGATTTCTTTCTTCCATTTATGAATCCTCCCTCTTCTTTGTTATTTAACATTAAGCTTTAGCTTCTGCTATTTTTCTTTCTGTTAATACAGTATTTATTTTAGCTATATCTTTTTTTACTTCTTTTATTTTCATTGGATTGTCTAATCCGTTTGTAGCTAAACTAAATTTTAATTTGAATAATTCTGTTTTTAGTTCACCTAATTCTTTTTCTAAATCTGGTGAAGACATTTCTCTTATTTTACTAATCTTCATCATTTCCACCTACCTTTTCAGTTTCTCTGGCAACGAATTTTGTTTTATTAGGTAGTTTATTCATTGCAAGTCTTAAGGCTTCTCTAGCTGTTTCTTCTGGTACACCAGCGATTTCAAACATTACTCTTCCTGGTTTAACTACAGCTACCCAATATTCTGGAGCACCTTTACCTTTACCCATACGAGTACCGATTGGTTTAGAAGTTATTGGTTTGTCTGGGAATATTTTAATCCAAACTTTTCCACCTCTTTTAATATAACGAGTCATAGCAATTCTGGCTGCTTCTATTTGGTTACTTGTAACTAATGCAGCTGTTACAGCTTGTATTCCGTACTCTCCATCTGTAACTCTATTTCCTCTTGTTGCTTTTCCTCTCATTCTACCTTTTTGCATTTTTCTATGTTTTGTTCTTTTTGGCATTAATGGCATTATTGGTCTCCTCCTTCCATTTTTTTAGTTGGAAGAACTTCACCTTTATAAATCCAAACTTTTACACCGATTTTTCCGTATGTTGTATCTGCTTCTGCGAATCCATAATCTATATCAGCTCTTAAAGTTTGTAATGGAATATTTCCTTCTTTGTAGAATTCAGTTCTAGCCATGTCTGCTCCACCTAATCTTCCTGATACTGAAGTTTTTATTCCTAAAGCACCAGCTTTAAGTGATTTTTGCATACATTGTTTCATAGCTCTTCTGAATGAAATTCTTCTTTCTAGTTGTCCTGCAATATTTTCTGCTACTAATTGTGCATCTGTATCGATGTTTTTAACTTCTACGATATTTAAGTTAACATCTTTTCCTATTAATTTAGCTAATTCAGCTCTAACGCTTTCTGCTCCAGCTCCACCTTTACCGATAACTATACCAGGTTTTGCTGTACATAAATTAACTTTTACCATTTTAGCTGTTCTTTCGATTTCTATTTTAGAAATTCCAGCAGCATATAGTTTTTTCTTTAAAAATTTACGAATTTTTTGGTCTTCTATTAAGTAATCTGCAAAGTTTCTTGAATCTGCATACCATTTAGAATTCCAATCTTTGATAATTCCAACTCTTGCCCCTGTTGGATGTACTTTTTGACCCATGGTTAAATTAAGCCTCCTTTTCTTTTAATACTATTGTTATATGACTTGTTCTTTTTCTAATTCTTACTGCTGAACCTTTTGCAGCTGGTCTAATTCTTTTTAATGTTGGACCTTGGTTTGCATAGATTTCAGCAACATATAAGTTTTCATGTTTCATTTCATGATTGTTTTCAGCATTTGCAATTGCTGATTTTAATAATTTTTCTATTATTTCAGATGATGCTTTAGGTGTGAATTTTACTATAGCTAATGCTTCATCTACATTTTTTCCTCTAATTAAATCTGCTACTATTTTAACTTTTCTAGATGAAATTCTTGCAAATTTAAGAGTTGCTTTTGCTTCTTTTACTAAAGTTTCTTGCTCTTGCACTTCACTTTACCTCCTTTTTATTTCTTAACTGTTGACTTTTTGTCTCCAGCATGACCTTTAAATGTTCTTGTTGGAGCAAATTCACCTAATTTGTGACCAATCATTTCTTCTGCTATATATACTGGAACGTGTTTTCTTCCATCATGTACAGCTATTGTATGACCAACCATTTGTGGATATATTGTTGAAGCTCTTGACCATGTTTTTAGAACTTCTTTTTCACCTGTTTCGTTCATTTTTTCTATTCTTTTTAATAGTTTTTCTTGTACGAATGGTTTTTTCTTGCTTGATCTAGACATATTCTAATGTCCTCCTTTCATTTCGCTTCGCTTTATTCTTCATAAATTAAAAACCATTTCAAAGTTTTTAATTTATGAATCAAAAGACTTTTGTTTTTATACTGTAACCGTTATACTTTGGAAGTGTATTAAAACACTTCTCAAGTAATAACTATTTTCTTCTCTTAACAATAAATTTATTAGTTGCTTTCTTTTTATTTCTTGTTTTGTATCCAAGAGCTGGTTTACCCCAAGGTGTCATTGGTCCAGCGTGTCCTACTGGAGCTTTACCTTCACCACCACCATGTGGGTGATCTACTGGGTTCATTACAGAACCTCTAACTTCTGGTCTCCATCCCATGTGACGTTTTCTTCCGGCTTTACCGATTTTAACGTTTTCATGATCTGAATTTCCTATAACTCCAACTGTTGCCCTACATTTTGCTAATACTTTTCTCATTTCTCCTGAAGGTAATCTTAATGTTGCATATTTTCCTTCTTTAGCCATAAGTTGAGCACTTTGTCCAGCTGTTCTAACTAATTTTCCGCCTTGTCCTGGATTTAATTCTATGTTGTGGATTAATGTACCTACTGGTATACTGTCGATTGGCATACAGTTTCCTGCTTTGATATCTGCAGTTTCTCCAGATATTACTTTATCTCCATCTGTTAATCCTTGTGGTGCTAATATATAAGCTTTTTCTCCATCTTCATATTGGATTAATGCTATATTTGCACTTCTGTTTGGATCATATTCTATACCGATAACTGTTGCTTCCATGTTATCTTTTCTTCTTTTAAAATCTATAATTCTATATTTTTGTCTGTTTCCTCCACCTTGATGTCTTACTGTTATTCTACCATAACTGTTTCTTCCTGCTTTTTCTTTCTTTTTAGCAAGTAATGATTTTTCAGGTATTTTCTTTGTTATTTCTGAAAAGTCTGAAACTGTCATGTTTCTTCTTGATGGTGTATATGGATTAAAATGTTTCATTCCCATTTTTCTTTACTCTCCTTTAATATAATTTATTTTCCTGGTTGATTCCAGATATTCTTTATTCTCCGGGTTTTTTCCCGATATTTTTCTTATACTTAAGCTCCCATAAATTCATCAATTGAATCTTTGAATTTTTTTGTAGCTTTAGTTGCTTTTCCACCTTTTGCTAAGTATGTAACTTCTCCTGGGTTTGTATCTATTGTAACAATAGCTTTTTTCCAATCTGAAGTTTTACCTGTGTGGTAACCAACTCTTTTTGTTTTTCCTTGTACTGTCATTGTGTTTACTTTTAATACTTTAACTTCAAAAAGTTTTTCAATAGCTTTAGCTATTTCAACTTTTGTAGCTTTTTTGTTTACTTTGAAAGTGTATTTTCCTTGTTGTAATTCGTCATTACTTTTTTCAGTAACAACTGGTGCTATTATAATTTCTTCTGGTAACATTATGCATACACCTCCTCTAATTTTTTAACAGTTTCTAGTGGTAAAACTAAATTGTTGTATTTTAATAAATCAAATACGTTGATGTTATTTAATACTATTGTTTTAACACCTTCGATGTTTCTTGCTGACATTAATACGTTTTTGTTGTTTTCTGGAAGAACTATTAGTGTTTTTCCTTCAACTTTTAAGTCAGCTAATGCTTTTACCATTGTTTTTGTTTTGATTTCTGATAATTCTAATTTATCTACTACTGTTAATTCATTTTCTAATACTTTAGAACTTAATAAAGATTTTATTGCTAATCTTCTTTCTTTTTTATTAACAGTATATCTGTATGAACGAGGTTTTGGACCTAAAGCTATACCACCTTTAATCCATTGTGGAGCTCTTATACTTCCTTGTCTTGCTCTACCTGTTCCTTTTTGTCTCCATGGTTTTCTACCACCACCACGAACTTCAGCTCTTGTTTTTGTACTTTGTGTACCTTGTCTTTGATTAGCTAAATAATTTACTAATACGCTATGTACTATGGCTTCGTTTGGTTCGATACCAAATACACTTTCAGCTAATTCTACATCACTTACTTTTTTACCTTTTATATCGTATACATCTATTTTTGGCATTTCGTATTCCTCCTTCCTTTCTATTTACTAGCCTTTACAGCTGATTTTATTTTTAAGATAGCTCCTTTAGGTCCTGGAACACTACCTTTTATTAATAATACGTTTTTATCCATGTCAACTCTTACAACATCTAAGTTTTGTATTGTAACTGTAACTCTTCCCATATGTCCTGGTAATTTTTTACCTTTAAATACTCTACCTGGTGTTGATGTTGGTCCCATTGAACCTGGTCTTCTGTGATACATTGAACCATGTCCCATAGGTCCTCTGTGTTGTCCATGTCTTTTGATAACACCTTGGAATCCTTTTCCTTTTGATGTTCCTTGTACATCGATTTTTTCTCCAGCTTCGAATACATCTGCATTAACTGTGTCTCCAACTTTTACACCTTCAACTGAATCTAATCTAAATTCTCTTAAGTGTTTTTTTGCTTCAAGACCAGCTTTTGCAAAATGTCCTTTTTCTGGTTTATTAATATGTTTGTCTTTTATTTCACCAAATCCTAATTGTACAGCATCGTATCCATCAGTTTCTACTGTTTTTACTTGTGCTACTACACATGGACCAGCTTCTATAACTGTTACTGGAATTACATTTCCTTTTTCATCAAAGATTTGTGTCATTCCAACTTTTCTTCCGATTATTCCTTTTTTCATTTTAAATTTCCTCCTAACTATTGGCTGATTTTTGTATTAGCATTACTTTATGCTAAATCAGCTTGGTTTGATGTTTGCGTTTTTTCGCTAACTAATTTCTAATTATAATTTGATTTCGATATCAACACCTGCTGGTAATTCTAATTTCATTAGACTATCAACTGTTTTTTGTGTTGGGTAAAGAATGTCTATAACTCTTTTATGTGTTCTCATTTCAAATTGTTCTCTTGAATCTTTGTATTTATGAGGACAACGTAAGATTGTTACAACTTCTTTTTGTGTTGGTAATGGAATAGGACCTGAAACTTTTGCTCCTGTTTTTTTAGCTGTTTCTACTATTTTTTCAGCAGACTGATCTAAAACTACATGGTCATAAGCTTTTAATCTTATTCTTATTTTTTCGCTTGTTACTACTGTTGAGTTTGCCATTGTAATTTTCCCTCCTTATATAAATTTTATTTTTTGGGTTTTCCCCACGATAGCTGCATTTGCTATCTAAATTACCGTGGCAAGTTAAAACGTGCTCTGGTGTTTTGAAATTACCCTATTTTAAAACCCAAAATATGCATGATAATTCTGGGATAAGCACTATTTTAATAATTTAACTTACCGCCTGGTCTACGCCATGACATACTCCACTGAAGTTCCCTCCATTCTTACTTTCCGTAAGTATGTAGCCACATTCAGCTTCATCGCTTAATTCATGCTTTTATATTATACAATGCTTTTGTCCGTATGTCAACAGGTTTTTGGAAATATTTTGGAAATATTTTGGAAATATTCAATAATATGTAAAAAAAGAAACAATTTGTAAAAAGATTAAAACAAATTGTTTCTTTTTTATTAATTATCTAATATTAATGCTAATTTATAATTATTACTTAAATATGTTATTGATGCATATCCATCAATATTATTATTTTTTTGTTCATTTCCATTTAGAAATTTTATATTTTGAAATTCTTTTTTTGAATAGTGAATTTTTTGTCCAGAGTGTATTATATTATTTTCTGTTGTTTCTTCAAAAATTGCATTACATCCATCATACCCAGACACAAATGATGAACCTCCTGCTCCTGCTTCACATTCATCTGAATAGTCACTTGTCGTTCCTCCATAATATCCACCACCTGCTCCAGCTACTCCATCAGAATCTCCTACGCCATATCCATCTTGCCCTATTCCAAATTTATATCCTGAGGTTTGTGTTCCTGGTTTTGAACGCGTTCTATTAGTTAATCCATTTAGGCCTCCTCCTGCTCCTCCTGCAGTACCATAAGATGCTCCGCCGTCCACCACCAGCTACCATTATTCTTGATTTTAAGCTTTCAAAATCATTCCATTCTCCTGATACAAGTCTAATATCTGTTGCTCCTCCTCCGAGCTCCTGCTGATTCATCATCTGAATGATCCCAGGTTCCTAATCCTCCTCCATTGTAGCCTCCTAGTGAATCTTTTCCAACTACTGCATCAGCTCCGTGTCCACCAACATATACGTATATTTTTTCTCCTTTTGCCAAATAAATAATTCCAGATGTATATCCTCCGTTTCCTCCATCTGCTCCTACATTTCCATTATTTTTGGACTTTCCACCTTTCGCACCAATACACTCAATTTTATAGTATCCTGTTGTTTCTATTTCATACTCTTGATAAGTTCCTGTATAGTTAAATTCTATTTTTTGACCTACTTTAATATCATTTCCTAAGAAATAAATTCTGGCACATCCATTTTTATCTTTTCTTAAATCTCCTGTATATTTATTTCCATCTAAAATTAATGTAGAAATAAATTTTTTATTAGAGTAATGTATATTTTGACTTGTGTGAATTATATTGTTTTCAGTTGACTCATTAGAAATCGCATTACATCCATCATACCCAGACACAAATGATGAACCTCCTGCTCCTGCTTCACATTCATCTGAATAGTCACTTGTCGTTCCTCCATAATATCCACCACCTGCTCCAGCTACTCCATCAGAATCTCCTACGCCATATCCATCTTGCCCTATTCCAAATTTATATCCTGAGGTTTGTGTTCCTGGTTTTGAACGCGTTCTATTAGTTAATCCATTTAGGCCTCCTCCTGCTCCTCCTGCAGTACCATAAGATGCTCCGCCGTCCACCACCAGCTACCATTATTCTTGATTTTAAGCTTTCAAAATCATTCCATTCTCCTGATACAACTCTAATGTCCGTTGCTCCTCCTCCGAGCTCCTGCTGATTCATCATCCGAATTATCCCAAGTTCCTAATCCTCCGCCATTATAACCTGCTATCGAATCTTTTCCAACTACCGCATCAGCTCCATGTCCTCCAACATATACGTATATTTTTTCTCCTTTTTCCAAATAAATAATTCCAGATGTATATCCTCCATTTCCTCCATCTGTTCCTACTTTTCCGTTTTTTCTAGACGTCCCACCTTTTGCACCAACACACTCAATTTTATAGTATCCATTATCTTTTACTTCATATTCTTGATAATTACCTGCATAATCAAATTCCGTCTTTTCTCCAATTTCTTGTATACTTTCATTTGTTCTATCCACATTTGAAACAAAATATACATTCAAATTTTTATCTATTTCAAATTCGAATTTTTTATATGTTACATATATTTTTTCTGTATTAGACAAATCTGGAATTTTTCCATTTATACTAGAAGTTTGTTCCAATGAAATTGTATATTCATTTTCACTATCTTTATCTAAAGCATCTACAATATCTGTTAAGGTTGCATTTCCTTGTTTTTCTATTTCTACATTAGTAACCAATAATCTCAATTCTTCTAACGCTTGAGATTTTATTGTTTCATCCTTTGCAGTTTCTGTATTTAAAAGTAATCCTCCATTTTTAGCAATCATTCCAATTGAAATTCCAGCTAAAATTATTAATACAATTATTGTAATTACCAATGCAACTAGTGTTATTCCATACTCTTTCTTTTGCTTTCTCATTTTTAACCACTTTCTATTTTTTCTTTATTGTAATCACAAAAGACAGCAATATTAATTTTTACTTGTAAATATATCTAAATTAATATTCCTATCTTTTATTATTTATTTTTTATTATTTGAACTATCCGTATATATACTCTTTCAAGACTTTCAGTGTTTATCATATTTTGTTCTCCTTTTCTTTTGTTTTTTATAAATGTTGTATATTATTTATCATATACTATTTCTATTATTCATTTATAATTTTATCTATTGAGTTTTCTCTCATTTCTTTAATAATTTTACAACTATTATCTAATTTTGCTTGTTCTTCTTCATTTAATTCTAAGTCAACTAATTCCCTAATTCCATTACTATTTATTATTGCAGGAACTCCTATATAGATATCATCTTGTCCATATTGTCCGTCTTTTAAATAAGTAGATACTGTTAGAATTGAGTTTTCATTATCTAAAACTGCTCTTACTAATCTATTTAAAGACATTCCTATTCCGTAGTATGTTGCTTTTTTCTTGTTTATTATTTCATATGCCGCATTAATAACATCTTTGTGTATTTTTTCTAAATCTTTCATTGGATGATTGTTATCTTCCATAACATCTTTTATTTTCTTGCATCCAACATATGCATGTTCCCATGGTACAAATGATGAGTCACCATGTTCTCCCATTATATATGCATGTATGTTTTTGCTAGATACTTTTAAGTAATCAGACATTAAATAACGTAATCTTGCTGTATCTAAAACTGTTCCTGATCCAAATACTTGATTTTTTGGTAATCCTGATACTTTTGATACAACATATGTCATTAAGTCTACTGGATTACTTGCTACTATTATAATTCCATTAAATCCACTTGCCATTATGCTTTTTGTTATACTTTTCATTATTCTTGTGTTTGTTTCTGCTAATTCTAATCTTGTTTGTCCTGGTTTTTGTGCTATTCCTGCTGTTATAACTACTACTTGTGCATCTTTGCATTCATCATAGTCTCCTGCTTTGATTACCATTTTTTGTGGTGCGAATGGTAGTCCATGTGATAAGTCCATTTCTTCTCCTATTGTTTTGTCCTTATCTATATCTATTAGGACAAGTTCGTTTATTCCTCCTCTGTTTAGCATTGAATATGCCATACTCATTCCTACAAATCCTGTTCCTACTAAAACTACTTTTCCTTTTTTCATAATTATTCCTCCTCTTGTTTGTATTTTTTCCTTTAACAGATATATTATACTACTTTGTTTGTTTTTTTCAAGTTGATTTGAATTATTTTAAAAATAATGTTGCACGAGCTGTTCCTTCATTTCCTTTATACTCTAGTCCGGTATCAAAGCGATAGCCAGAAGCAAAAGGATTATAGAATCCTCCTCCTCGTAATATTTCTGCATCACTTGTACTAGGTGTTATTTCTGTAGTAAATTCACAAGCATTTCCTCCCATATCAAAAATATTACATTTCATTGTTGTATTTCCTGTTTTTAATATTCTTGACGTATTTAATTCTTTTATTATTTTCCCCGAACTATCTTTAACTTCTTTATCAAGCCAATTTTCATTAAATCCATCTCTTGTTGTAGCATAATTTTCAGTTCCTGTATTTTGTATAAAATTAATTGCCGTGTCCCATGCATAACTTGAACATAAATATGTTGTTGCTCCCTTTCCTCCGCCAATTCCTTTTGCTAATTCGTAAGCTTGATACCAAACTATATCTGTATATGGTTCTTGTTCCGCTTTTATTACTGCTGTATTGTCTTTATTTCCAACTTCGTATCTTCCTATATAGTATCCACCATATTTACTAATACTTAATTTTTCTTTTTTCACCTGTTCTACTATTTCTTTTTTTCTCTCAGTTGTTAATCCATTTGCTATATCATCATCAGAGCATATTGAATTTTCTAATGTTAATTCATCTTTCGATGCTCTTGTTCCATTATCATCTTCTACTTCCCATTCTGTTCTTTTATATTGCAATTTTGTCTCAGATTCTTCAGTTGTGCATGGAATCCATACATATTGATTTTCTTTTTCATCTTCAACTACAATCCCTTGTTCAACTGTTTGTGCATTGTTTGTAGTATCATCTGATACTATTTTAAATCCTGCTGGAACTACAATTTTGTTCCCATTTTCATCTAATAACTCTGCATTTTTCTTTTCATTTACAACCTTATTTACATTATCTGCAATTAAATCTCCTATTAATGTTTTATTTGTCTCTAATTCAATTTTATCTCCATGGACAACTTTTATATCATAATACCCTTGTTCTGTAACGTAAAAAGTTAATTCATTTGATGTTTGCCAGAAATCATTTGTAGATAACTTATACTTAACTTGCCAATTGTTCACATAACCATCATATTGAATATTTGATATCTCAACTTTCCACCTATTTTCTTCTTTTTGTGTAATAACTTCAAAACTTCCTGTTGATGAATTTTTATTGTTATATTCAACATTGTATTGACCATTTTCTAATTGTTCAGACATATAATATGTTTTATTTTTGTATTCAAATCCTGTACAACTTATTACATATCTTTTTTCTACATTAATAAGATAATCTCTTTTTATGCTATCTAATTCTAAGTTTTGCTTTATCCATTCTTTGCTACAATATCTAAATCCATTTTTTATTTTTGTTATCTCTTCATCAGTTTTATTTTTAAATATTATATTTCTAATTTCTGCGATATCTAATATATTTTTTTGATTTTCAGATATTTCAGTTCCTATGTCCGTATTTTTGTTTTGATTTAATTCATTTACTTTTGATTGCATAACTTGTAATTCCGCAGTAAATTCATTAAAGGCTGAATATTCAATTGTTTGATTCCATGATGTTACACCTACTGATGCTAATATTAGTAATATTATTATCATTACTACTAATATAACTAAGGTTACACCATTTTCTTGTTTTATTTTTTTCATTTGTTGCCTCCTATACAAAATCATATCTTTATTTTATATGTTTTTATATAAAAATAATTATTGTTCTTATATAATATATTTGGCTGGGGATATGTGACTCGAACACATGCATACTGGAGTCAGAATCCAGTGCCTTACCAACTTGGCTAATCCCCATTATTATTTGTATATTATCACAATTTATAGTTTTTGTCTATCAAATTTTTCAAATTTTAAAACTATACTTTTGTACAAAACCCAAAAATCTTATTTTGAGTTTTGCACATTTTTATAGTATAGATTTTATTATTTAAGTATATTTGTTCCAACAACTTTATTCCATTGATTTATAACATATTGTTTTTCTGTTTTAGGTACTAAAGCTATTCTAAATGCTGATATTGGCATTGTATGATTATAAGTACATTCTACACCATCTGAACCTACTTTTACCCATCCAACTTTATTTACCAATACTTGATAAACTATTGAATAATATGAGTAATCTTTAAGTTTCATTGTAATGCCTGTAATTCCATATTTAAATTGCCATCCTATATCTTCTGGTATTGGGTTGTTTCCATTGCTGTCTGTAACTCCAACTCCATTAATTCCGCTTCCACCTAATTGAAAATATTTTTTGGAATTAATTGTTACCAAATCATTAGATTTCATAGATTTAAATGTATTTTTTCCTGGGTTGTAACCATAATTATAAATCAACCCTGATGTAGTACATTTTCCTTTTATTTTGTCTCCCCAATACGTATGAACATATGCATTTGCTTGTACAAAATCAGAATCAATGTTTCCTGTAACATTAAATGCTAATGCTTCTGTTTTAAATATTGGATCATCATTAATAGCCTCTCTTCCTGCAATATCATAATTTCCATGTCCAAATGACCATCCATAACATGAATTATGAGATGCATACACTATATTTATATATGTAGCCTGTGTAATATTTACTCCTACACTTGAAGTATTTCCTGCATAGTCAGTTATTGGTAATTGATAAGAAATATTATTTGTAAATTCTTTTGTTATTTTTAAATTATTATCTTTAAAACTCCATCCATCGATTTTCCTTATATTTTCACTTAAAATTATTTCTCCGTTTACTTTTCCATCTTGAATTTTAACCTCTTTAAACTTTCCTACTGGTGCTGTATTATCAATTGTAATTCCAGTTTGTATATTTTGACTCTCGCTTTTCAATCCACCTTTATCAATAATAGCACCTTCTTTTATTTGCATACTTAATTTTCCATTTCCAATAATTCCTTTTATATCAATTTTGTATATTTTTCCTTCGTTTGTACTTTCTATTTCTTTTATAGAAAAGTTATCTTCAGCTATATTTATATTATTCTCATCTAATTTAAATCCAAAAAAATCTTTAACAAAATTATTTTCTTTTATGTTTTTCTCTGTTACTTTTATCTTAAAACTGATTGTATGAGTTTTATTAGCATATTTAGGGTAATTAGTATTTGTATTTTGTATTTCTATAAGTTCTATTTTGGGTTTAGTTCTATCAATGTTCATGTTAGCAACATCTATCGTATTTTCTATTATATATTTAGCACTTGAAATTGTATTTATAGAAATTAAAATAAAAATTCCTATAAAAAAATATAATATTCTTTTTATATTACCACCTCCTATCTTTTTTCTTCACCTTCAACATGTATCTCAAATTCATATTTTTCTATTTTACTGTCTTTGGTATCTTGTTGACCTTGGCTTTCATATTCCCAGCACCATTTTATTTTAATTATTTTTAGTTCATTTTTTTGTAATGTGCCTTTCAAATTATTAGATAATTCTTCTAAAGTATTTGATTTGCAAATCAAGTTATCATTTTCTAATGCTTCAAATTTTAAATTAATTGGTTTGTTGTTTTTACTAATAAAATATATTTTATATTGTGATTTTTTATTTGTTTTTAATCCTATGCTAAATTCTCCCTTGGTTCCTGGTGCTATTTTTTCTTTTATTAGATTATCAGTTGTAGAATATAAATCAACTAATTGTATTTTTTCTGTTTTACTATCTACATTAAATTCATAATAATCTTTTGTTGCATTTTGTTTTGAATTATCATTAGATTTTTCTTGTGAACTTTGAAATAATTTTAGGAATAAAGTATCATCAAAAGATATTTTAGATTTTGATTTAAAAATAAAAATTAAAACTATTATTAATATTAGACATATTATGATTATTTTTAAAAATTTTTTTATCATATTTTAAGCCTTTTCTTGTTCTGTATGAACTTTTACTTGAATTTGTTGTATAATATCGTTTACTGAAACTGATTTGTCTTTATTGTAAGTTATTTCTAATTTATATTCATTTTCTTTTTTACTATCTTTTGAGATTTTTATATAATCAGTTTTGTTATTTTCAAATTTAATTTGTTTTCCATTTTCATATAATTTTAATTCAATTGATTTGTCCAAATCTGATATTACTTGAATATAATATTTTAAATCTATTTCAGTTTGTTTTTGATTATTATAATTTTTTACTTTAAAAATATAAGTTCCAGTGTTTTGGCTTGCTGTTATATCTACTTGTGGATTATTTTCTATTACCAATATTGGTTCTGCAATTGTAGCATTAGCATTTATTGTTGTTGCCTCTATTGATTTGGCAAATGTATAACCACTTAAAAGTAGTAATATAACAAAAAATATTAATAATAAAATCGTTATTGTTTTTATTTTTTTATCTTTTTTCTCTTTACTATCTTTTGCTTTTGTAATTTGGATTTTACCCATTTTTTGTCCTCCTATTTTCATCATTTTCATATTTTATTTTTATCTAGTTTTGATTTGGATTTACTTGTGTTCCTGTTACTACAATGTTGAATGTATAATTTCTAATAGATTTTGCATTTTGCGTATCTATTTTATCATTTGCTAAAATCTGTTCTGCTGTAGTTCCAGTTTCATAAGGCCATACCCAATCAATTGTAATTATTTTTGTTTTTTCAGCATCATTTGCATTTATTGCTCCAGTTAGATCATTTTGTAATTCAGTAAGAGATTTATATTCTTTATTTTCATATTTAAATTTTAAATTTGTTGGCTTGTTGCTTTCGTTTTCAAATCTAACAATATAGTCTATTCCAACCTCTGCACCTGTTGCATCTAGTTTTATTTGAAAACTTCCCTGCGTTCCAGGTGCTATTTTATTATTTGATACTGTTTTGTTATTTATTGTTGAATTTAAAGATATTGCTTGTAATTGTTCTTCTTTTTCATTTACTTTAAAATTCCACTTCGCCACCTCAGCTGTTCCATGTCCTTCTACTTTTGACATGTATTTTGCATATACTTGTCCTCCTACAAAAGACATTAATATTATTGCTAATGCAATAACTGCTAAAATTATTTTTCTACTTTTTTTCAATAGCACTCCTCCTTTTTATTTTATTTTTTATTTTTGGGATTTTTTGTTTTGGTTCAGAATGAACCTTTTTGAATAAAATTTTAAAATATGAAAATGTAATCAAATTATAATTCCTAAAAGTAGATTTGTCAACAAAAACATTTCGACATTTTTTGACAATTCATCATTCAAATCATTGATTTTATTGACATTTCTACTTTTAATTTTCCTGTTTATTTTTTGTTTACTCCAATAATTCCACCTAAAATACCGAATACCATTCCTATTACTATCATCAAAATAGATTGTATATTCAAACTAAATTTCCAATTTAATAAACTTGAAACTATATAAAGTAGTAAAATATAAATTCCTCCAATTATTCCTCCGTTCATTAGTCCATTTTTCTTTATTTTTGTATTACTTAATGAACTTCCAATTAATATACTTAATGCTGTTATTATCATTATAACCGGATTTATAGTATTTTCGCTTATATTTGTGTATGTCAATATAAGTGAAAATATTATTAGTAAAATTACTGTTAATAATAATGATATTCCCACCCCTTTAACAATATTTTTTGTTGTTTCCATTTTCTTTTCCTCCTTTTAGGGAAATGGGGACACCCTTTTTTTTCCTATCCATTTTTCCCTATTAATCTTTTTATTTATTACATTATATTTATTTTTATTTGAATTATAACTATAAAATGGAGAAAAGCTAGAAGATATAATATACCTTCTAGCTTAGAACTATTTGTAAGAATAATATTGATTTCCAATTTTCTTATATACTCCCGACCCTAATGGTCTTTCTGATTGAAAAACAACCTCTTCTGGAATTTTTATACTGCAATTTTTTGATAAAATCTCTTTTGCAGCTCGCAATGAATCTTCATTAGGTTCTAAATAAATACGTGCTTTTTTGCCTTTTGCTGATTTTATGCATGCATATTGTACATTTCCCTTTTTGTCCTTTTGAAAAATCACTTCTTCTAGAGTATTTGGATAACTTTTATCTTTTACTCTATTCATTGCTACAAGTCCACACATAAGCTTATTTTCATAAGAAGCGCCTTCTTCTTCTGCCATAATTAGATGGCTAAGCCAATATAAATCACTTTCATTCTCTACATTTTCTTCTTTCGGTAAAGTTTGCATTTCATTTTGTTTCTCTAGATTATCTTCTCCTTCTGTTATTATTTCTTTTTTTAATATTGTTTCACTTTCATTTTCAATTTTAACTTTACCGTTTTCTTTTTCTTTTATTTGTTCTTCGATTTTTATTGGCTGTGCCTTTACAAAGCTTGGTTTTGACATAAAGAAAATATTTATGCATAATTGCATCATTAATCCAAATATTGATATGAGCATTATCAAAAATCCAAAGTTTTCTAGTCTTTTCCGTCTTTTTTTGTTTTTTATGTTTTTCATTTTTTTCTCCTTTTTACTTCTTCTTTTATTCAAAAAAAGATTTTTTTATTTTGAATATACATATATTATATCACCTTTTATGTTAATTTGCAATTTTTTTCAAAATGGGGTTGACAATATATATTAAATGAGTTAAAATATAAAAGTGCCAAGAAGACAAGCACGTAAGCCATGGTGGATGTAGCGTAGTTGGTTAACGCGCCAGTTTGTGGCACTGGAGACCGTGGGTTCGAGTCCCATCTTCCACCCCACTTAAAAATTTAATATATTGGACTGTAGCCAAGCGGTAAGGCACCAGACTTTGACTCTGGCATGCGCTAGTTCGAATCTAGCCAGTCCAGCCAACATGTGAGATTTTTTAAATCTCACTTTTTTTATTATAATTATCTATAACTTCTAACATCAATATAAGCCACCCTACCAGTAACATTAACTCTAACCCTATCAACATAAGAATTCACATGTTGCAATATAGTAACAGTAGTATTAGCTTTATACTGATATCTTACACCACTCAAATTCGAATTAGAATATAACACACAACTTTTAGTTTTTCTGACACTTCCTACATTATTTCTGTTATCATTAGAATTACCAGTCTTATAATTTGCCTTATCTATATAAGCAACTCTACCAGTTGCATTAACCCTTATTTTGTCAACATTTCTAGACACATTTTCTAATATCGTTACAGTAGTATTTGCTCTGTATTGATACCTAACACCAGTTAAATTACTATTACTATATAAATTACAATCTCTTGACAGTTTTACAGAATTTCCAACAGTATTTGATATATTATTTCCAGCAATATCTTTACTGGTATATGTTAAATAAATCCAACCTCTATTTGTTCTTCCCCATCCATTTTTTTCTTCTAAAATTGTAACTATTTCGTTTTGATTATAACCACCTATTCTATTACTTGATGTACTAGCTCCTGTTCTAATATTTAAACCTCCATTTGCAGTTATTTTAACTTGATAATTAGCACTATTTCCATCGTTACTTGTATTATTAGAATTTCCTGAATTATCTGTATTATTAGTTACTCTATCATTTTTGAAGCAGAAAAATTTTTGATAATTAGCATACTCTCTAAAATTTTCTATTGATACATAAACTGTGTTCCCACTTACTTTGGCTTTTCCAATACGGCTGCTTGTTGAAAATTTTCCTTCATATAAGTATGGGTCAAAAATTTTTATATAATCTCCATCTATTCCTATCAAAACAACAAAATGTCCACCATATGTAAATAAACCTTGATTGCAACTTGCTATTACATAATTATTATCTTTTATTTTTGCAATTGCATCATCTAATTTATAACATTCACTATAGCCTATATTAAATACATCAGCTGTCCATTTGAAGGCTGACCAATATGTTCCTTGGTTTGCACTTCTATAACCGTATTTTACGTACAAATCAGCCATTTCTTTTGGATTTATACTTCCTTTTATACTAGATACAATCATTGCTCCAGCTGTTGGTCCACATCCACTTCTGCCTATTGTTTGTGTTTGATTTCCTACAGATGTATATAAATAATTTTTCCATCTATTGTCAATTTGAGAATAATATGTAAGACCTGTATATTTCCCAAGTTCTACATTAGGAGTTTTTTCAGAACCTTCGTATGCAATTAAACCTTGTTCTTCAAAACCTTCATTTTCAATATTTGTCTCTTGATTTTCTAATTCATGTTCATCTTTTTCAGTTATCTCTTGTACTTCAGTAATAATTTCATTTTGAGTATTTTGCATTTCATTTTTTTCATTTGCTTTTTTATTTAAAATAAAAATTCCATATATCACTAATAAACAAAGCATTAATTCAAACAAAACAATTTTAGTATTTCTCATGTTCATCCCCCTAAATTTATCAATTTATAAATTATATGTGCTTATTTTGAACTTATACTCATTTTTATTTGACTTCTTCTCTATATCTTTATATAATAAATAAAAAACAAAAGGACTGAGAATATGAATGCAAATTATTTAAATAAATTAGAATATTTTAAAATTTTAGAAACCTTATCTACTTTTGCAACAACATATATTGGAAAAAATATGTGTTTAAATTTATTGCCTTCAAATCAAAAAGATGATGTTAAAAATAGATTATTAGAAACTGATGAGGCTGTTAAAGTTTTATATAGAAGTAGTACACCTCCGCTTTCAGAGATTGCAGATAATACAATTAATTTAAAAACTTTGGAGTCTTTTGGTACTTTATCACTAAAATCACTTTTAGACATTACTGATATTTTAAAAATTGCTGATAGCTTGAAAAAATATTTTTATACTGATTATATTGTCCCAGAAGATTTTGAAATTTTAAATTCTATATTTTCTTTGCTTTATTCAAATTCATCAATTATAAAGAAAATTGATACTTGTATTTTAGATGAAAATACTTTGAATGATAATGCTTCTTCTAATTTACTTTCTATTAGAAAAAAACAAAGAAATTTAGAGCAAGATATTAAATCTAAGTTAACTAATTTTTTACATTCTTCTTCATATTCAAAATATATTCAAGAGAATGTTGTTACTATTAGAAATGATAGATATGTTATTCCTATAAAAGAAGAGTATAGGAGTCAAGTTAAAGGTTTTATACATGATGTATCAAGTTCTGGTTCTACTATTTTTATAGAGCCAATTTCTGTTTTTGAGTTGAATAATGAACTTGCTAATTTAAAGATTGAAGAAAATTTTGAAATAGAAAAAATTCTGCAAGATTTGTCTAAACTTTTCTATCCTTATATTGAAGAGTTAAAATTAGATATTGAGTGTATTGGTAAATTAGATTTTATATTTGCTAAAGCTAAATATTCAAGATTTATAAATGCTATTACACCTATAATTAATGAAGAAAAAAAGATTGTTTTAGAAAATGCTAAACATCCATTATTAGACCCCAAAAAAGCTGTTCCTTGTTCTTTAACTTTAGGAAAGGATTTTAATACTTTAGTTATTACTGGTCCTAATACTGGTGGTAAAACTGTAACTTTAAAAACTATTGGTCTTCTTACTTGTATGGCTTGTAGTGGTCTTAATATTCCTGCTTCTCAAAATTCTTCTATTTATGTTTTTGATAATGTTTTTGCAGATATTGGTGATGACCAAAGTATTTCAGATTCGCTTAGTACATTTTCTGCTCATATGAAAAATATTGTTGATATTGTGAATAATTCTACTTCTAATTCTTTGATTTTAGTTGATGAATTAGGTTCTGGAACTGACCCAATTGAAGGTGCTTCTTTAGCTATTAGTGTTTTGGATTATTTTACAAATAATCATTCTTTGACTGTTGCAACAACTCATTATCAAGAGCTTAAAAAATATGCTTTAACTAGAAATGATTTTGAAAATGCTTCTGTTGAGTTTGATATTAATACACTTTCACCTACTTACCACCTTTTAATTGGTGTTCCTGGTAAAAGTAATGCTTTTGAAATTAGTAGAAAACTCGGATTATCTGAGGAAATCATTGAAAATGCTAAATCTAATTTGACTAAAAAAGATGTTGATTTCGAGGAATTGTTAAAAAATATTTATGATAATAAATCTAAAATCGAACATGAAAAAGCACAGATTTCTGAAGAATTAGAAAAAATTGAAGCTTTGAAAAAATCTTTAGAAAGAGATAATTCAAAATTGTTGGAACAAGAAAAAAATTTGATAAATGATGCTAAAATTAAGGCTAGAAACATTTTATTAGAAGCTAAGGAAGAGGCTAATTCTATAATTTCAGATATGAATAAAATTTCTGAAGATGTTTCTGACATTTCTAATAGCAAGTTGAATAATTTGAGAAATAAATTAAATAATTCTATTAAAAATATTTCTTTAGAAGCTACTAAAAATAACTCTAATACTTCAAATTCAATTTCAAAAGATGAGGCTGTTCCAAATACTAATGTTTTTGTTACTACTTTAGGTAAAAATGGAGTTATTGTTTCAAATATCTCTAAGTCTAATGAAGTGCAAGTTCAAGTTGGAAGTATGAAAATGAGTATTAATATAAAATATTTACAAAAATTACAATCTCCTGCTGTTAATAAATCTGCTAATACTTCTCATGTTAGTGTTTCTAAAACTAAAAATGCTAAGTCTGAAATAAATATAATTGGTTTAAATGTTGATGAAGCAACCTTTGTTGTTGATAAATTTTTAGATGATTGCGCTCTTGCAAAGCTGGAAACAGTTAGAATTGTTCATGGTAAAGGTACTGGTAAATTACGTGATGGTGTTCATAAATTTTTAAAATCAAATCCTCATGTAAAATCTTTTAGAATGGGAACTTATGGCGAGGGTGAAATGGGTGTTACTGTTGTAACTCTTAAATAATTTTATATTTTAAAAGTTGCCTTTTATTTCAATTTTTAAGGCAACTTTTTTTATTTTTATAAACTCTTTATACTATATACATTATTTCATTGTTAGGAAAATATTTTTTCATTTGTTCTCTTAAAAATTTTTCTCCATCTTCTCTATATTGGTTTTTATACATATATTTTCCCTTTCCTCTGCCAGTCATAAGTTCTTTGTCATATAAAGTTATTGCTTTTGGAAATGCTTCTTCATTAATTTTTGTATGGACAAAACTATAGGTCATAAATATTATTTCGAAAAATACATCTTTTTTTATTTTTTCCGATAATTGCTCAGATAGTTGTTTTATTAATTCTTGATATAGTGTTTTCCAATTTTCAACCATTATTACTGGTGCTATTAATATTCCTATTTTATACCCCGCTTCTTTTAATTTATTTATTGCTTCTATTCTCCCCCTTAATCTTGAAGTTCCAAATTCTACTCTATTTATAATTATTTCCGGATTCACACTCATTCTTATTGTTACTTTTCCTTGATGGTCAATATCCAAAATATCATCTACCATATCAAATTTGGTTGGAAAAGTTAAATGACCTTTTGGAGAAGTTTTGAAATTTTCTATAGTCCAAGGTAAATTGCCTGTTATTGTATTTTCTAATATTAAATCACTATTACTTCCAATTTCAAAAGTTAAATCTTTTTCACTTTTATTAGCTACTTTTATTATTTTTTCAAGCATTTCTTCTCTATTTACAAACAGTCTTAAATATGCACATTTATTATAATTACATACTAAATAGCAATACATACAAGCTGCTGTACATCCAGATGAAGTATATGGTACTAAATAATCTGAGGTTTTATGGTTTTCTACAAATTTATGTGTTTTTCTTATCCCTATTATTAGATTTCTTTTCATGTCCATAAATTCACTATTTTGCTTATTTCTCATTTCTTCTATATTGTTATGATTTTCTATTTCTACTTTTGGTACTTCTTTGTATTTTTCTAGTAATTGCTTTCCCAATTCATAGTTTTCAATATATTTTTCAAAATAAATAGCTTTAGGTTTAAACATAATAAAATCTCCTTTATTATATTTTAACCTAAAGCTGTTGTTTTATTTATTTTTTTAATTCAATTTCAATTTTTTTATCTTCATCTAATGCAAGTTTTGTGTATTTTACTCCACATGCATCAAATAGTTTTCTTGATGCAATATTATTTTCTGAATTTGCATATTTATCTGATAAATAAATAACTTCTTTAATTCCTGATTGAATTATTATTTTTGCACATTCATTACAAGGGAATAAATCTACATATATTTTTGAATTTTCAAAATCTTTTCTGTTTCCTCTATAATTTACTATTGCATTCATTTCTGCATGGCAAACATATGGGTATTTGGTATCTAAGTTTTCTCCTTCTCTTGCCCATGGAAAATTATCATCATTAAATCCATTTGGTGCTCCATTATAACCTATTGATAATATTCTATTATCATTTCCTACAATACATGCTCCTACTTGTGTTGATGGATCTTTGCTTCTCATTGCTGATAATTTTGCTAGTGACATGAAGTATTCATCCCAACTTATGTAATTTTTTTTTTTTTTATTACTACTCATATTAATCCCTTCTTTTATAAGTAATATATTCATATCCAAAATCATTCAAACCATCTTCTGGTCCAACTTCTCTTGAAATTTCTTCCCATGTATTTTCATTTATTTTTGGAAATATTGCATCTCCTTCAAAATCTTTATCTAATTGTGTTACATACATTTTTTTGCAATATGGCATTAATAAGTTATAAATTATTGCTCCACCTATTACAAAGTGTTCTTCTTCATCTTCCATGTAATCTTGTAATTCTAATAAAGAATGTACTACTTTTACATAGTCTGAGTCTATATTAAAGTCTGGATTTCTACTTAATATTATATGCATTCTATCTGGTAGAATTCCTCCTAATGATTCAAATGTTTTTCTTCCCATTATTATTGTATGTCCTGTTGTTCTTTCTTTAAATCTTTTTAAATCATCTGGTAATTTCCACAACATTTTATTATCTTTTCCTATTATATTATTTTTAGCTTTTGCTACTATTATACTTAACATCTTTTGCTCCTTTAGTTTTTATATTATTTGTGGAAAGAATTTTCATCTTTCCACATTTTGCTTGCTAGATTTTTAGATTTTTCTAGTCATAGCTTTTTTTCCACCAAAGATACATGGTGAATTGCATTTCCAGCCAGGAAATGTACATCTTGCGCCTTTTGAATATGGAAGTAAATAACTTTCAATATTTGGATCATTTTTTACTGCTTCCAAGTATTTATTCATTGTTTCTACTGTTTGTTCCATTATTTCAAGCTGTGCTGCTCCGCATAAACGTTCTGTACATTTAAGTACAAAATTTTCTACAGTTCCTCTTTCATTTACTTTTACTAACATTCCTTGTGGGTAATATTTCTCTAATGAAGATATATCTTCTAACCACTCTTTTTCTAACTCTGTTCCTCTTATTATTCTTGGAACATAATATTCTGGCTTGTCTAGTAATGACATCTCATAAGACAATGTTCTATGTCTTTGAGCCTGAGCTAACTGTGCGAAACTTGCTAAATATGTAGTACAGTAATTTTCTCCAAATTCTTCTTTTCTATCTCGTGTTGCGAAAAGAGATAATTTGGTTTTCTTTACTCTCGGATTTAATTTTTCTACTTTTAAATCAGGTAATGCCTCTAAAAATTCTTTCATTGCCTTTTTTAATTGTATTGAAAATCCTGTTTCAGGTTCATTTTCAATGTAATCTTCAAACCAACTTATAATGAAGTTCAGCTGTTCGAAACTAACTGTGTATTCCATAATTGTTGCTGGTGTGAAAACACTTATTAAATATCTTGCATTTTCTTGTGCTAATTTCTTCACTTTTTTGTCGTCGAATTCTGGATACTCTTCTTTTATTACTTTTTTGTATTTTTCAATCCATTTTTCGTATAAGACTTTTTCTTCTTCTGATGGTTCCATTTTTGTATATCTTGCTGATTTTTCCGAAGTATTATATATCTTCTCATTGTTTAATATCATTGCAAGAATTTTTGGAATACCTTCAAAAATAAGATTATAGTGTGCATGTCCGAAAACACTATGATGTCCTGATTCCAAGTTTCCATTTGCTCTTCTTTGAGTTTTTTCTGGTGCTTCTGCAAATAGTGTTTCTACAGTATCGGGCAAATAACAAATGCCTGCTGATTTTCCTGAGAAATCTATCGCTTCTTCTTTTGGTAATACATACCCTACTTTTGTTGACGCAATAACTTTAATTTTCATTTGTGGCATCTCCTTTTCAATATAGTCATATCACTTGGCTGCTTTATTGCAATTATATTTCTATTGCAACTTGAGCAAATTATATCATATATATTTCCTTTTTTCTACATTTTTCTCAAAAAAATAGAAGACTTACATCTCCCATTTTGGTACATATTCTTCTTCATGTTCTCCTAGTTCTTGAATATATCCATTTTCTAAATTTAATCTATACAAATAATTTTCTATTTGCTCATATTCTTCTTTTTTTAATTTTCTATTTATATCTTCTATTTCTTTTGCTTTATATGTAGGAAAGTATTGTGCCATAACACTTACATATACATCATTCATATTGTCATTAATCCATTTTAATACTCTTCTAGAATTTAAAATATGATTTGGTAATACTAGATGCCTTATTATCATTCCTTTTTTCATTATTCCTCTATCATCAAATATTGCTTTTCCTGTTTGTCTATACATTTCTTTTAATGCTTCTGTTGTTATTTCAAAATAATTATCAACTTTTGATAAACGCTTTGCAAGTTTGTTGTCTGAATATTTCAAGTCTGGCAAATATATATCAATATACCCTTCTAACATTTTTAAAGTTTCAACTTTTTCGTAGCCATTTGTGTTATATACTATTGGCAATTTTAGTCCTTGCTTTCTTGCTAGTTTTATTGCCTCTATTATTTGTGGCACATAGCTTGTTGGTGTTACTAAATTTATATTTTCAACATCTTTTTCTTGTTGTTCTAAAAAAATCTCTGCTAATCTATTTATAGTTATTTCTGTTCCTTTTCCTTCTTGGCTTATTTCATAGTTTTGACAAAATACACAATTCAAATTACAGTTAGAAAAAAATACTGTTCCTGAACCTTTTTTACCACTTATACATGGTTCTTCAAAATTATGAGTTGAATATAAAGCTATTTTTACTGTATCTTTTGATTTACATCTTCCTACTTGTCCGTTTTTTTCTATCTATTTTGCAATTATGTGGACATATTGTGCATTGTTCTAAGATTTCTAGCATATTTATCATTTCCTTTTTTGCATAATATAATGAGACAATTTAGTACTAGCCAACTTGTCTCACATATAAATTTTCATTTTTATCTTTTTCTAATATAATCTTTTTGGTTGTAAATTTATCTATATTTTCTTTTACAATTTCAATGGATTTTGTTTCTCCATCATTACTTTTGATTGTTGCTATTATATTATGGTTTAGGTCTTTTATATATATGTCATAAACTTGATTTTCATCTTCAATATTCATTGAATTTTCATAATCTTCTAAATATTCAGCAATCTCAACTTCATAACCGTTTTTGGTTTTGGTTATTTGTTTTATAAAAAAGCTATCATCTAATGTGTCTAGCCCCACTCCTGTTGCTACATATTTTTTTAATTCATCATTATATTGTATATATTCTGTACCTTCTTTAGGAAATTGTTTTGTGAATTCTTCTCCAAAAATTTCTTTTGCTTTTTGTTCTACTTCATCATATGAAACTTCATAATTATCAAGATTTTTCTTTACAACTTCCCATAACCATAAATCAGGTGCATCATTAATATTATTAAATTTTGGTAATGCTTCTTCAGTAACTTCCTGCCACATATATATTTTTGATATATATTGTTCGATATTATTAACTTCAGTGGCTGTTACTGTTTCATTTCCTATATTCTTTTTATTAATATATATTCCTATAAAAATTATTAATAATATAAATATGATTACTAGCATTTTTTTCATTTGCCATTCCTCCTGTTTTTGGCTTATTCTACACCTGTTGCAATTACTGTTACCGCTACTTCTCCGTTCATATTATTATCAATTACTGTTCCAAATATAACATTTGCTTCTTCACTTATTTTATCGTTTATTAATCCTATTGCACTATTTATTTCAATTAAGCTTAATGATTCATCACCTTTTACATTAAATATTACACCTTTTGCTCCATCTATTTTGCTTTGAGTTAATGGATTATCTATTGCTTGTTTTACAGCTTCTTCTACTTTCTTTTCACCAGATGCTCTTCCTATTCCCATATATGCATGTCCTTTATAGCTTACTGTTGTTTTTATATCTGCAAAGTCTACATTAACTTCTCCTATTGATGTTAATAAGTCTGTTATGCTTGTAATTCCTTGCTCTAAGACATTGTCTGCTATTGAAAAAGCTTGATCTAATGTAATTTTTGAATCTGTTGTTTTTAAAAGATTATCATTTAATACAACTATTAAATCATCTACATTATCTTTTAATCTTTCTGTTCCTTTGTCAGCTCTTAGCTTTCTAGCTTTACCTTCAAATAAAAATGGTTTTGTTACTATTCCTATTGTTAATATTCCCATTTCTTTTGCAACTTCTGCTACTATTGGGGCAGCTCCAGTTCCTGTTCCGCCTCCCATTCCTGCTGTTATGAATACTAAGTCTGCTCCTTGTAATATTTGTTTTATTTCTTCTTTATTTTCTATTGCTGCTCTTTCTCCTACTTTTTCGTTTGCTCCTGCCCCTAGTCCTCTTGTTGTTTGAATTCCTATTTGTAGAGTATTGCTTGTTTTTGCTCTTTTTAATGTTCCTGTTTCTGTATTTAACATGTAAAATGTTACTCCTTTTACATGGTCCTCTATCATTCTATTTACTGCGTTATTTCCTGCTCCACCTACTCCTATTACTTTTATTTTAGGTGTTCTATCTATGTCTCTCATTTCATTCATTTTTTGTTCCTCCCTAGATTTGTTTTGAATTTGCTTTATTATATATAAAATTTAGTAAAAAAACAACTATTTATGGGAAGTTTTCTATTTTTTTGTTGATAGATGATTGTTTTTGGAATAACGTGTAAGAAATGGTATGAAATAATTGTTTATTTGTGTGCATAAAATATTGAAAATACAATGTTTTGATATTATCTGTTCTGTAACTATAAAAACTTCATCAATCTTTGTATCTATTATTGTTTTATAAGTTTCTCCAAATCATAATCTTGTGTATCATTTAAAGGTATTGATACCGTATATCCATTAGTACTATAATATGCAATTGCTATTCCTAATCCAGCATTACCTTTTTCTTTATTTGATTTAAAAATCATTTCAGAACCCCTTTAATCAAATTTTTGTTCGCTTTTGAGATAAAAATAAAAACAAGTTACCTTGTTTTTATGGTGGGCAGGGATGGATTCGAACCATCGTACTCAAATGAGAACAGATTTACAGTCTGCCGCCTTTAGCCACTCGGCCACCTACCCATATTAAATTTTAGAATTTGTGTCTTTCGACATTAGCTATTATAAGCTTTTTATGCTTCTTTGTCAATACTTTTTCTAAAATTTTTTTCACTTTTGTTTCGGTTCAAATTTAACAATATTTTCTAAATCCATTTTTCCGGCTCTTGTAATAAAGTTAGTTCCATATTTTTCATTTAATTTATCTATAGTTTTATCTAAATTTTCTTGTTTTGAATTTTCACTAGTATTACTAAAAAATGATAATTGTTCCTCATCTTTTCCAATTAAATTGTCTACTCTAACCCCTATTAATCTTATAAATACTCCTGTTGTATACATTTCATTTAACAATTCTTTTGCTTTTTTTAGAATTTCTTTTGTACTTGATGTAGCTGTGTCTAATTTAGCTTGATGCGAAAAATCTTCAAATTTGTTTGTACGTAACTGAACATTTACTACATTTGCTATTAATTCTTCTTTTCTTAATCTGTGTGATACTTGTTCAACTAATGCAACTAAAACCTTGCCTAATTGCTCTATATCTGAGATATCTATTGGTAATGTTACTGAATTTCCTATACTTTTTGGTTTTTCTATTTTATAATTTACTTCTGAATTATCTATTCCATTTGCATATTCCCACATCATTTTTCCGTGCTTACCAAATTTTTTTATTAATAGTTCTTTGTCTGTTTTTGCAAGCTCTCCTATTGTTCTTATTCTCATATTGTATAATTTTGGAACTGTTTTTCTTCCTAACATAAATAGTTCTGATATTGGTAATGACCACATTTTGGTTGGGATTTCTTCTTTAAATAATGTATGCACTCTGTCTGGCTTTGTAAAGTCTGATGCCATTTTTGCTAATAATTTGTTATTTGCAACTCCAACATTTACTGTAAAGCCTAATTCATTTTTTACTCTTCTATTTATTTCATTTGCCTTATTTATTAGAGTATCATTCATAAGATAATTAGTCATGTCTAAAAAACATTCATCTATTGAAAATCTTTCTATTTTGTCTGTATATTCTAATAACAAATTATATAATTTATTTGAATATTCTTTATATATTTTATAATTGCTTGGATATACTTGTAGATTATTGCATTTTCTTCTTGCACTATATAAAGTTTCTCCTGTTACAATTCCAAATTGTTTAGCTTTTGGACTCTTGGCTAATACTATTCCTGCTCTTCTGGTTTCATCTCCTCCAATTACTGCAACTTGGTCTCTAATGTCGATTTTTTCTCCATTTTTTAATTTATATACAGCAAGCCATGATAGAAATGCATTGTTTACATCAACATGTAATATTTGTCTTTCCATATAACATCACCAATCTTATTATAAAACATTTGTTCTTAATTGTCAATATAAAAAATTGATAAGTTTTTACCCTTATCAATTTTTTAATTTATTTTACATATTCATTTAAGTCTTTTCCTTTAAATTCTAAGTCCCCCATTTTTTCTGTTGTTATATAACCAGGCATTGCATTTATAACATCTGGAATTCTGTTTACAATTGTTGCACAAGTTAATTCTACTGTTGCTGGTTTTTCTACTGTTATTGTAGTTGTTGGTTCACCTTCAACTGTCCAAACATTTTTATCAAATTCATCTGGTGCATATACTTTTCCTATACATTCTGACTCAATTGTTATTCCTTCTTTTGTTTTTGTTGTAACAACTGCACTCATTCCTGTTGCATCCCCTGCTTTTATTGTCATATCTAGTGTTGATGAATATATGTCATCTTTATAGGTTTGTGGTATACATTTTTGAGTTTGACTTATTATTGTTAATCTTAATTTAGAACATAACCAACCATTTACGTTCCACATATATGATGGTGCGTATTCTCCTTTATTTATTATTTCTTGTCTTTGTTCATCTGACATTCTATCTACTGATGCTACTTGTTTATCAAAATCTTCTAATGTTAAACCTGCTCCGTGTGCTTCTGCTAAAGCAATTCCATAGTCTTCAACATTATAACTTGAACTTCCTTTAATTTTTGTTATTTTTTGTGTTGATCCTGCTATTGATGTTATGAGTTGTCCCCAATATATGTCTTGATAACCTGTTCCTGTTATTGTACAGTTATTTTCTTTTGCTAATTTATCTATTTTTTCTGTTAATGTTGGATTTGAATTTTGTGGGTAAAATGCTTCTTCGCAAGTTGATATTGCATTTATTCCTAATTTGGCACATAACATATATGGTTCTTCTAGTTCAGCAATTAAGCTTCTTGTGGTTATTACACATATATCTGGTTTTGTTTCTTTCATCATTTCTTCTGCTTTATCTGCAGATACTACTATTACTCCTAAATTTCCTTTTCCTAATATTTCTCCTATGTCTTTTCCTATTACTGCAGGATTTACATCTACTGCTCCTACTATTTCAATTCCTTTTTCTATCATGTATCTCATTGTGTATAAACTCATTTTTCCTACGCCATATTGTACGGCTTTGATTTTTTGTTCCATATTTTTGAATCCTCCTTTGTTTATTTTATATAATTTTTTTAATTATATACATAAAAATAAAAAACGTTATATCTTACGGTATAACGTTTTTTTGGTGCTCCCTCAAGGATTCGAACCTTGGACCCACCGGTTATGAGCCGGTTGCTCTGACCAACTGAGCTAAGGGAGCATTTAATATTTTCTTTATTGCTTGACGCAAGATAAAGTATAACCTATTTTTTTATTAATGTCAATACTTTTTTAAAATTTTTTTGAGGGATTTTGGAGTTTTTCCTTAATCCCTCATATTCTCATTAATAATTTTCTCCTCTTCCTTCTGGAAGTGCTGGGTATTGTAATACAACTCTAATTTTCATAACATATTTGATTGCTCTAACAACTTTGCTATTTTTAATTCTTTGCCATAATGTTGGTTTTGCTTCAAATGTTGTTTCTTGAGCATATTGTTGTTGTTCAACTGTTTGTTCATTTTGTACAGTTGCTTGAACTTGTTCTGGTTCTTGAACTGCTACTTCTTGTATTTCTTGAACTTCTTCTTGTACTGGTTCACTTATTTCTATTGGTGTTGGTATTGTTTTTAATGCATCTGCAACTTCTATTCCTATATAGCTTAAAGCTTTTGATCTATCTTCTATTCTTTCCATATCAATTTCAATATGTAAGTTTGCTTCTAGGTTATTAATTCTTGCATTTAATAATTTGATTGCATCTTGATAATTTTGAGATTTTGTTGATTTTGCTTTTCCTACTATATTTAAAGTATCTATTATATCTTCAGAGAAGTTTTCTTCTGCATTTTTAACTTGTTCTGCCCAATCTTCTTCTTTGTTTTCAGCAGCTTCTGTTAGTTCTTTTAATTGTCCAGCTAATCCTATATTTTGTTCTCTTTGTCTAATTAACTCTTCTATTTTTTTTGTATTTTCTTCAAATTGATTTGTAGCAAACTCTACTAATCCGTAAGCAGCTTTGTATACACTACTTGGAAAATTTTTCTTTTTAGGATATTCAATTAAATATGTTTTTATTGATTCTATTAAGTCCTTAAAATATGAATCTTCTTCTAATTGAACGATTTGCTTCTTACTGTTTGGATTTATCATTTTTTGAACTTTTTCTATATTTGATAATATTTTCTCTTCCGTGATTACCATTCTCACGTTTACTATGCCAGATTTAGACATTGTAAACAACCTCCTTTATCCTACGCTTTATTGCTTTTCATGTTTCTTTTATAATTATACAATATAAAACAAAAAACTACAATAGTCTTGTAGCTTTTTTTATTTACATTTGTGTTACATTTATGTTACATTTTTGTTACAATTTTATTTTAATCCTTCGATTATTGTATTCTCATATTCCCTATACAATTTTATAACATCAATTTCTTTTTCGTTTTTTAATCTATATACTAAACTAGATGCTATTAAGCCATAAATTTCTGAAGCAATAGCTTTGGAATTTCCTTTTTTTATTTGTCCCGCTTCTATACCAGCTTCTACAATCTTCTCAATTTTATCTATATATTCAAAAATATGTTTTTGACATTTTATATTTCTAGCTTCTGTTCCATAAAGTTGACTTAATAAAATCTTTATAAAATCCTCATATTTTACTACTATCTTTATCTCTATTAATATTACGGCTTTTAGTTTATCTATATAATTATCTAATTTTGCAGTTTTTATATCAATACTATTTTGTAATAATTTTATTCCTTCTTCAATTAAAAAATTAAAAATCTCTTCTTTGCTTGAAAAATGATAATATAATGTTCCTTTTGCAACTCCAACTGTTGCAGTTATTTCTTCAATACTAGTTGCGTCATACCCTTTCTCTGCAAATAATTTCATTGATGTTTCAAATATTTTTCTTTTTGTTTTGTTCATATTTGCACATCCTTTCGTAATAATTCTGTTATATTATATATGTTTGTTTTAATAATTGCAATAGTTTTTATTTTTTTCGAACACATAGTCATATAGCAGAGTAGCCCTAAAAAGAAACAATTTATTGATATTCGAGTGATCCGGGGGTGACCGTTTTAGGAAATGTTCGAACGCTAGTGAGTTACATTTTCTTAAATGGGGCAACGAGAATAACAATAAATTATTTCTTTTTAGGGTGGACTATTCAAATTGTGTAATTGTAACAAAAAAGTAATATTTTTTTATTCTACAAATCTTTACAAATTACGATATGTAATATAAAATAACAATAAATAATAATACTTTTTCTAATTAAGGAAATAATAAGAAAAAAATTTGGAGGAAAACTAATGAAAAATAAAAATGAATTAAACTATAAAGACTTAAAACTAACTTGTGACCAATCACTTTTTAATTTTGAAAATACTTCTGAAGTTGAAAACATAACAACAGGAATAGGACAAGAAAGAGGAATTAAAGCTTTAGAATTTGGATTACAAGTAAATGTTAAAGGTTACAATATTTATCTTGAAGGACCTAGTGGAGTTGGAAAAACAATGTACACTAAAAATTATTTAAATAAAATTTCTAAAAAACAAAAAACTCCTTGCGATTGGTGTTATATTTATAATTTTTATAATCCAAATGAACCAATTGCAGTTTCACTTCCAGCAGGTCAAGGTAAAGAATTTAAAGAAGCAATGGATGGTTTTATTTTGGAAATCAAGAAAGACATTAAGAAAACCTTCAATGCTGATGATTTTGAAAAAGAAAAAACTTTAATAAAACAAGAATTTGAAGAAAAACGTTCTGCTCTTTTAGATAAATTAAATGAAGATGCTTCTAAATATGATTTTCAAGTTAAATCTGCACAAAATGGTATTTATATGATGCCTATCGTTGATGGAAAAGCTATTGATGAAGAAGAATTTGATAAATTAGATGATGTTTTAAAACAACAATATGAAGAAAAATCTGTTATTGTTCAAAATCAAATAATGGATGTTATTGAACAAATAAAAGTTATTGAAAGACAATCTGATAAAAGAATTTCTGAATGGCAATCAAATATTGCTTTATTAACAGTTAATGTTCATATTAATTATTTAAAATCAAAGTTTAAAAGAAATAAAAAAATAAATACATTCTTAAATAATGTTAAACAAGATGTTCTAAAAAATGTATCTTACTTTTTAGAAGAAGACAATGATAAAAATAAACCTCAACAACCAGTTCATCCATCTGCTCAAAAACAAGACCCTTGTTTAAATTATAGAGTTAATTTATTTGTTGATAATTCTAATTTAGATGGTGCACCTGTTATTATGGATTCAAACTATTCTTATCATAATATTTTTGGTTCACTTGAATATGAGAATTATTATGGAGCTTTAAAAACAGACCATACTATGTTAAAACCAGGACTTTTACAAAAAGCTAATGGTGGTTATATAATTTTCCAAGCTAAAGATTTGTTACAAAATAGTTTGTGTTATGAAACTTTAAAAAAAGCTTTAAGAGTTAAAGAAATTAGTATAGAAAATGCTGTTGACCAACGTTCTTCTATGGTTATGGTTTCTTTAAAACCTGAACCTATTCCTTTAGATTTAAAAGTTCTTTTAATTGGAAATAATAGCATTTATCAAACTCTACTTGCTATGGATTCTGATTTTAAAAAGCTTTTCAAAGTTAAAGTTGAATTTGAAGATGATGCACCTATTACTAAAGAAAATGTTAATAAACTTGCATCTATTGTTCATGGTTTCTGTGAACATGAAGAATTACCACCTTTAGACAAAACTGCAATGGCAAGATTAGTCGAGTATGCTTCAAAACTTGCTGGAAGTCATAAAAAACTTTCAACTAGATTTGATGATTTGATTCAAATTGTTGGTGAAGCTGCTACTTGGGCAAAAATTTCTAAGTCAAAAATAGTAACTGCTGATTTTGTTGATAAAGCTTTAAGTGAAAGAATTGATAGAGTTAAAAAATTTGATTCTAAATATGTAGAAATGATAAAAGATAATTCACTTTTAATTACTACTTCTGGTTATGAAGTTGGTACTTTAAATGGTCTTACAGTTATGACTATTGGTGATTATTCTTTTGGAAAACCTGCAAAAATTACAGTTAATACTTATACTGGGAAAAATGGAATTGTAAATGTTGAAAGAGAAGTTGAACTTTCTGGTTCTTCACATTCTAAGGGTGTATTAATTTTAACAGGTTATTTAGGAGAAATGTTTGCACAAGATATTCCACTTTCTTTAACAGCTAGTATTTGTTTCGAACAACTATATAATGGTGTTGATGGTGATAGTGCTTCAAGTACCGAACTTTATGGATTACTTTCAAGTCTTTCTGGAATACCTATTAATCAAGCAATAGCTGTTACAGGTTCAGTAAACCAAAAAGGTCAAATACAACCTATTGGTGGTGTTAATGAGAAAATCGAAGGTTATTTCCAAATTTGTAAAATGCGTGGATTAGATGGTTCTCATGGTGTTATGATACCAGTTCAAAATGTTGATAATTTACAATTATCAGATGAAATTGTAGAAAGTGTAAAAAATGGTTTATTCCATATTTACTCTATATCAACTATTGAAGAAGGAATTGAAGTTTTAACTGGTGTTCCTGCTGGTAAGAAAGATAAAAATGGAAACTTCCCTGCTGGTACTGTTAATTATCTTGTTCATGAAAAACTTAAAAAATATGCTGAAATTAGTGAAAAATAATATAAAAATAAAAAGGTCTTAAATTTAATTTGTTTTAAGACCTTTTTTTATTTTAAAAAATATTTTCTAAATTGAATAAATTCTTATTTTTAATATGTTCTAAAATGTATATATTTTTATCTATTTCTACAACCGCTTCTTTATATTCTTCTATTTCAATATAACCATTTATTCCAGCAAGTTCTGTTTCCACTTTTTCTATTTCATCATGTTCTATATAATATGATAATTTTGGATGCCTTTTTCCCCACTTTTCTTGTAATTCATTCATCACTGTTTTAGTTTTTTCAGCATCAACATTTTCTTGCATCAGTTCTCTTCTTAACTTTCTAAGTTCGCTATCAGCTTCATTTATGCACAATTTTGTATATTTCTGTGTAAAAAAATCACCAACACATATCAAAATCACAATAACAATACAAATCCATAACTCTTTTGTCATTATAACCTCCACTTTAATTTTATAATTCTTTCTTTTGACAGAAAATTTGTCCTTTTGCATCATAAGTAACAATTAAAGCTTCTTCTGGCTTCATATTAAATTTTTCTACTTGTTTTTTTAACCATTGATAATTCTTTCCGATAGCTTGTAAATTTTTCTCCATTATTTTTCCATCAACTACTAAATCATAAGGAATTCCCTCATAATCAGGTATTATGTTAAAATCTTCTGGTATGGTATTTCTTTTTTCTGGTTTTTGTATAACTGTAACTTGTCCGCTGGTTTCTAAAATTGCATATTCTACATCCCCTAGATTATATATGTTGTTTCCTCTCAATCTTTCTTCTAATTCATTAATTGTAAATCTTTCTTTTTTTAAAGCTTTTTCATCTATTTTTCCTCTGTATATTAATATTGTTGGTTTTCCACATATAATTTCTCTTGCTTTTATACTTTTTACATTAAGAAATGATATAACTAGATGCATAAGTAATAATCCTAAAATTGATATAATTCCATTAGTTATCGGTATTCCTGAATCAGTCATTGGAATTGATGCTAAGTCTGCAATCATTATTGCTATTGCAAGTTCAAATGGTTGTAATTGTCCTATTTCTCTTTTTCCCATTAGTCTCATTACAATTAATACAAATATGTAAATCAAAATTGATCTAAAAAAAGTAATTAACATATATACACCTCTAATTTTAAAGTTTTATTTATCTTTTGCAAATTTTTACTTTTTTATACTTATATTTTTGAATAATTATTTTTTTATTGTGAATAATAATTTTAGAACCTTAAATTTTTTACATTACAAATTTTTAAAACTAAGGAGGTTACTACAATGTCAAATTCACAAAGTAGAAGCGAAAATGGTGCAAGCACAGTTTGGCAAATTGTTGGTAGATTAGTTGCTGCAGCTGTTGTTTTGGCTATTACTGCATTTTTCACACCCGGATTTTCTATCAATAATATATGGACATTAATTATAGCTGCTGTTGTTTTAACAGTAATAGATTATTTAGTTACTAAATTTACTGGTTTACATGCGAGTCCTTTTGGTAAAGGTTTTGTAGGATTTGCTTTAGCTGCTATTATTCTATATGTTACTCAATTCTTTGTAGCAGGTTACTCTATTTCTTGGATTGCTGCTATAATAGGTGCTTTAATCTATGGTGTTGTTGATTACTTTATACCTGGAAATCAACAAATGTAGTTAAAAAGAAGTTATCTTTTTCGATAACTTCTTTCTTTATTTTTGGTTTTGTCTTTCCCAATATTTTTCATATAATTCTTTTGCAGTTTTTGGACTATCAACACCTTCTTTATTTTTTACTGGTGCAAAATCATCCTCTCTTTTTCCTCTTAAAATTGCTATATCATCAAATAATTCAAAACTATCAAAGATAAATGCTTCAAATTTATATGAATTTGGTGAATCTGGTACAATTTCTTTTCCATTTTCATCTATATATGAATTTTTCTTGAATGCACTATGGTATATTAATGGTTCTTTACTTATTTTCTCTATTGCTTCTATTGTAAATAGATTACACATAATATGTGATTCACCATATCTTAATTCTCCATTTTCATCTATTTCTTCTGCCATTTTTTCTGGTAATTCTGAATATTCTATTACTTTTGGGTGTCCATTCATTTTGCAAAATACTCCAACTCTTTCATGTGGATTTGCTTTTACTACTGATTTTGATGCTATTTGTACATTTTTATCTATTGCCATTCCTAGTAAAGTAACATCTGCCATTTTTAAAATTGCATTGTCTACTCCACCTATAAATACCCATTTTATTCCTCTTTCTTTCATGTCTGCTAACATTCCGCTTGTTCTTAAAGATGAGAATACTCCTCCATTGCCATCTGAAGCTTCTTTTATTTTTAAGTCTTTGCTTATTAACATTTTTCCTTCTGTATCAACTAATGGTAATTCACCTTGTTCAAATAACATTACATTATTTCTATCATAACCAAAGTAATTGTTTTTTTCTAAAAATTCTTGTGTTTGGTCATTGTTTTCTTTACTAGTCATTATGTACCATGGAATAATTGTATTATATTTTTTGTTAGCATCTTTTAAATTTTCTGCTAATATTTCAAATAAATATTTTCCTTTTCCATAAACATCTAATTTAAATGTACCCTTAGGTCCTGTGTGACCAAGTCTTGTTCCTTGTCCTCCAGCCATTGTAACTACTGCATATTTTCCACTAGTAATTTCTTTTTCGCCTAATTCATCAAATTCTTCTTTTTGTGTTTTTGTTAATTTTTCTTTGTCTAAATATTGTATTGATTCTATTTTGTTTTCTTTTATTTCTATATCTTTTTTAGTATTTTGATATAATTCACTTATTTGATGAAAGTCTATATTATTTATTTGATTTATTAATTCTTCTTTTTCTTTTCCATCTAATTTTTCTAATAATTTTATAATATGTTCTTGATTATATTCTTTTAATAATTTTATTGTTTCTTGCTCTTTTTCCATTCTTAGTTCCTCCTTTATTATCTTCATGTTTTTATAAAGATAACAAGTTTTTTTACTATATTTTATTCATTTTTCAAAATATTGTTATTCATCCTAATCAATATGGCTATTTTATCACATTTATTTAAATTTAGCAAATTTTTTTGAAAACTTGTCATATCATTTGAATATTAGCAATATAAATTAATTAAAGTTATTTGGTACAAACATTTTCTTGAAATTTAAAGGAGGTATATAGATGGAAAAGTCTAGCTTATATCAAGATATCGCAAAAAGAACTGATGGGGACATTTACGTTGGTGTTGTAGGTCCTGTTAGAACAGGAAAATCAACATTTATTAAAAACTTTATGGATTTACTTGTAATCCCTAATATTGATAATGAATATAAAAAAGAAAGAGCAAAAGATGAACTGCCTCAAAGTGCTGGTGGAAAAACTATTATGACTACAGAACCTAAATTTGTTCCTAATGAGGCTATTGAAATTACTTTAGATAATAATTTAAAATTTAAAACCAGACTTGTTGATTGTGTTGGCTATTTAGTTGACAATGCTATTGGTTATCTGGAAGATGATATGCCTAGAATGGTAAAAACTCCTTGGTCTGAAGAAGAAATTCCTTTTGAACAAGCTGCTGAAATTGGTACAAAAAAAGTTATTGAAGAACATTCAACTATTGGTATTTTAGTAACAACTGATGGTTCTGTTACAGATATTCCTAGAGAGGACTACATAAAAGCAGAAGAAAGAGTAGTTTCTGAATTAAAAGCTTTAAATAAACCATTTATTATTTTATTAAACTCTTCTGAACCAAATTCTAGTTATACTCAAGAGTTGGCTGAAAAATTAAGTAATAAATATCAAAATAGTGTATTACCTATAAATTGTTCAAATTTGTCTATTGATGATATTAATACAATGTTTTCAAAGATATTATACGAATTTCCTACTGAGCAAATTTCTATTAAATTTCCTCGTTGGGTTGATGGTTTAGATTTTAATCATCCTGTTAAAGCTGAATTATTTAATGAATTAAAAGATGCCTTTTCTGATATTAAAGTTTTAAAAGATGTATCTTCTTGTTGTAATAAGATTAATCAAACAGATATAATATCAAGAACTTCTATTGATAATATTGAATTAGGTTCTGGTAATGTTAGAGTTACTATTGATTTAAAAGAGGAATTGTTCTATCAAATTCTTTCTGAAATTACAGGTGTAACTGTTGAAAATGAAGGTGATTTATTTGGTATTATCTCTGAGCTTTCAACTGCTAAGAAAAAATATGACAAAATTGCTTATGCCTTAGAAGAAGTAAATGCTAAAGGTTATGGAATTGTTACTCCATCTATTGATGATTTAGTTTTAGAAGAACCTGAAATGGTTAAGCAAGGATCTAGATTTGGTGTTAAATTAAAGGCGACTGCACCTAGTATTCACATGATAAAAACCAATGTAACTACTGAAGTTTCGCCAATTGTGGGCTCTGAAAAACAATCTGAAGAATTAGTTAATTATCTACTTTCTGGTTTTGAAAACGACCCTAAACAAATTTGGGAATCTAATATTTTTGGAAAAAGTTTACATGAACTTGTTAATGAAGGCTTACAAACTAAACTTTCTAAAATGCCTGAAGAGGCTCAAATGAAACTTCAAGAGACTTTGGAACGTATTGTTAATGAGGGTTCAGGAGGATTAATTTGTATTATACTTTAATCATTAACTAATTTACAATCCTCAAATAAGACTAGTAGATTACTCTTAGATTATCTAAAAACTAGCAAATTTCATTTTGCTAGTTTTTTATAAATTATAATCTCTTTCTTTTAAAGCATAGTATTACAATTGATATATTTGACTTTATTCTTTGCACAAATAAACTCAACATACTATCATTCTATTTTCTCCTAATCTATACAAATTATTTTTTTCTAAAAATATTTTCAAAGAATATTAAAACATTCTTAAATAATTTATTTTTCTTCTTAACCTCAACTGGCAAATTACTAGAATACTCTTTAATATTTTTTTCTTTAATTTCAACTTCTTTCTTATTTTTAAACATATCATCATAGTTATATTTTTCTTTTTTCTTTTCATTCAATTTAAAATAATAATTCTGTCTATATTTATTTATTTTATCTTTTTGTTTTTCCGTTGTACCAAATTCTTCGAACAATTTGAATAAAATAAATTTAGTTTCTTGCAATAAATCCAATTCTTCAAGGGATTTCGTGCTATCATACTCAAATTTATAGTTTTTATTGCAGCTTTCTTCTAAAAAATTTATATATTCTATTGGTATTTTCACATAATCTTCTTTATTTAAATCATTTAATATTACTAAAACTTGTTTATATGCATTTGCAAATTTTTCATCTTCCATTGTACCATCTCTTTTCATTTGTTTCCTTATAAAATTTATTATTAAATGTTAATTATTTTATATCATAATAACTTAAAATTATCAACATACCCTAAAATTAACTTTTATAAATTTAAAAGAGCAATAGTCTAATATCTACTGCCCTTAACCTATTCTTTAATATAAGGTTAACTCATAACCTAAGCCATTTTCTTTTAATATCTCTGCAAGAATATTAGCTTTTAATAAATCTTTCTCTTTGTGTTTACTATTTAAATCACGAGAAATAATTAAATGTTTAGTTTTAAGTCTTTTCATTATATCTACGATGCCATCAAAATCCTCAATACTATCATTTATATCTGGTAGAATAATGTATTTTAAGGTTATTTGACTAGGCAATGATTTGCTACTATACATTTGCAAATTTTCTAACATTTTATTAAAGTTATTATATCCTTTAACTTTTTTCCATGAATTACCAGTACCAGCATCAATAGATAAATTAATTTTTGCACTTGAATTTTTTTGTAAGATATCAGCTATATCTTTATCAAATATAAAACAATTTGTATAAAATGTAACTTTATAATCCCTTACTAAATCCAATATTCTTTTCTTAAATGGATGAATAGTTATTTCTCCGCTTGAAATTTGCCACTCTGAATCAGATGATATTAGTCCATCATTTATCATTAATTCTAATGTTTCAAATAATCTATTATAATATTTTATATGCTTTTCATCTATTCTCATAAATTTATTATCATTATGAAAATTACAATAGATACATTTACATTGACATGGTGCAGGATACATAGACAGATTAATATAACTAATATAATCCTTTTCATAGTAATCTCCAACTCTAAATTGTGGACAATTTATGCACCCTTTTAGTTTTTTTGAAATTTGATTGTTGTTTTCGAATTGTTTTCCTAAACTAATCAAATCCTCTCGTAATTTTATTATCCGTTCAAGAATTTCTTCAGCATTTTTATCCAATGAAACTCCTTGAATCTCATCTGATATTTCGCAACATATTCTTAATGCATTATTGTTGGTTATTAGCTCAACTGCAGATAAAGAAAACCTTTCAATTTGTGAACAAGAATGGTATTGCATTTTTTACCTCCTAAAATAATTATTTTTCAAAGTTGTTAATAGTTTATGCAAAATGGAGTATTAAACCTTTGCTCTTTATATCATAGCATAATTATAAGTATACGTAAAATACATATATTTCATGTCTTTTATAACTTGAAGTTATATTTAATTTAATTTTATCTATAATGATTATCCTTTCTATCTTCATTAATTGATTCTTCCATTTCATTATCTCTAATATTTTTCCACTTTTCAAATTCTTTTGAGGCTCTTTCAAATGTTGCATCTACTTGTTCTAGATTTTCTGAAGCTTCTTTTGACGTAGCTCTTCCAATCTCTTGTAACGATCTTCTAGATGTTTGCTCTACATTAGAGTAAAGACCAGATTTTCGAGTTGTTATAATGTCCCTGCTATTATCTTCTAAATATTGCTCAATTTGTTCATATCCATGTTCTTCTGCAATTACTTCAGAAAAATTTTTTTCTAATTTTACCATTTTTAGATATGGATGATTTTCTAATTCTTCCATTTTTGTTGGATTTTCAATATTTCCCAAGTTTCTAAATTTTTCTTTAAAATCTTCTAAAAGATACGTTTTTTTATTGGTTCTTTCTAAATCCGGAGATAGAGTATCATTAGATGTCCAATATGTAATTCCTTCTAAATTCACGCCGCTTTCTTTTATTGCTTCATTAACTTCAATCATTTTATTTGTTTTTATTTCATTTGGAATTCTTACTGCCTTTCCATTTTCATCAAACAATTCACTTTCAGGAGTGCTCATATCAAATTCAGTTATTTGAATACCAATTCCTGTCTTTCCCTGTAAATCTTTAAAATCCTTAAAACACCTTTTTATTTTATTTATATCTATATTAGATTCAATGTGCATTTGTGTACCAAGTGTATCAATTATTCCATCTGTTTCCTTTTGAATTTCATTTAAGACTTCAAATACTTTTTGTCGTCTTTCATCATCTTCCAAAAATGGTTCGTTATATACATATGTTACACCTTCTGGTTTATGTTCTTTTGCATATTCAAATACACCTGCAATATCTTTTATTGTAATTCCATATTGCTTTTGCCATTCATTTTCGTATGGCTTATCAAAAGCAACTATTTCATTAAATAAATCTACTGATTTAATCACACCACTTTTAGTACCATCTGGATTTGTTATTTGTTTGTTAGTGTTGTATTCATTTATAAATTCTATAGAATGCTTAACATATTCTCTTAAATTTGCTAAAACTTCTTCTTTGCTATCTCCTGCATGATTTTTTTCTAAAGTTTCCTTATCCAGTAATGTATGATATCTAGCATTCATTCCTTTTGATTTTGCAAAATCAAGTCCCCTTTTCATATGATAAAAATCATATTTTAATCCCATCTCTTTTTCACTCGCTAATGGATTTACAACATCGTAATATCTTCCTGAACCTACTAAAATTGTATTATGTTCTGGTAATTTTTCATCTAATTCTAATAATTGTTCATATGTTAAGTCTTTCATCTGGTCTCTTTCGGCTGAAATAAATCTTAAACTAGATTTTATAATATCATCAAAATTTTCTGTATATTCTTGATTTAACATTTTATTTACTGATTTAAAACCGTTCAGTTAAAAACCTAATATAGTACTTGTCTATATCTTCATCTTTAATTCCACAATGTCTTAAAGCATTTTCTGATACTTTTTTTCTATCTATAGCTTGATTTTTTGCTGTTTCTAGAACGTCTTGATAATCTTTTATAATATATTTTTTTATGTCATCTAATTGTATATTACTATCATTTAAATTATATTGTTTTCCATTCAACTGTTCACAGTCTTTAACAATTTGTTGCAATTCTTGTGTACTTTTACATTCTATAATTTTTAACAAATCAATAGTTTCAGAATTTAAATAAATTCCCTTAATTTTAGTATCAATATCTATACTATTTATTGACATATCTATCACCCTTTTCATATAAAAGATTATCATATTTTACTTTTTTTGTAAATACAACAATCATACTTAACTTTAATAATTTTTAGTTTTATATAATATATAAAGATTAACGTGCTCTTCTATTAAGAAGAACACGTTTGACTCACTGTGCATCAAGATTGTATGTTTTTAATATACTTCCTTCTGGTATATATATTTCGTATCTTTCAGTTTTCCATTTGTTATAATACTTGAAAAAAACAGGCAACACTAGAAAATTAGCTAATCCATCATTTATTATTTTCTTTATGTAGTTTAATAAAAATGTAAGATTAATAATTTAAGAATATTCCTTCCCATTAATTAATGAAAAAGATACTAACTATAAAAGATTTATATTACTTAACTATATTATAGCATCAATATTATATATACGTAAAATACATATTAATTATCTTTCCAATAACTTTTAGTTATATATGATTGCTTTTATATTAAAAATGTTATATAATTATATTGGGTGATGTATATGGATATTAATTTAGAGTATTATAAAATATTTTATTATGTAGCAAAAAATAAAAACATAAGTAAGGCTGCTGAAGAATTAAATGTTAGTCAACCAGCTATCAGTAAAACTATAAAAATACTTGAAGAACAATTAAATACTCATTTATTCATTAGAAATAAAAGAGGTGTAATTTTAACTAGAGAAGGTACAATATTATTTAATAAAATTTCATCTTCTTTAGAAGGTTTAATTGAAACCAATATAACATTAAGCAACTTATTTGACTTTGATAATTTTAAAATTTGTGTCGGCTCTCAAATTCTAGATAATCTAATTATTCCTGAAATAAATAATTTAAACTTAAATACTAATATTACATTTATTGAAAATAACTATAATTTTAACTATTTGGAAGAAAAAATTCTTAGTAAAAATATCGATTTAGCTATTGTAACAAATTCTAATAATTATAAATTTGATGACAAAATAAATATAAAATCACTATTTCCCTTGCATTGTTGTTTTATTGTATCACCAGAATATTATAATAAAAATAATATGCAAGATACTCATTTTCTAAAAGATTTAAAAAATAATACATTTATCATACAAAATGCTCAAAAAAAGGAAAGAATTTTATTTGAAAAGTATAAAAATATATTTAAATTTAATTTAGAACATATAATTGAAGTTAATAATTATAATTCAATGATAGATTTAGTAAAATCAGGATGTGGTATAAGTTTAGCAATAGAAGAGTTTCACATAAATGATTTTAAAAATAATAAACTAATGAAACTTGATTTAAAAGAAACATTAGATTTGTTTGATTTAACTTGCATATATAGAAAAGAAGATATGAATAATTTGAATTTAAATAATTTTCTAAAAATATTTAATAAAAAATAACAAAAAAACAATCTATTTTGATTGTTTTTTGTTATTCTTATCAGTTTTTATAAGAAATTTCATTGTTGAATAATAATATAAAAAAGGTAGATAGTTTTTTTCTTCAAGTTTTTCTAATATCTCTTTTTTTGTTTTAAAAAAATTATTTTTCAAAATTAAGTGTTGTCTCTCATTAAAGAAACAATCTAACAATAAAATTCTTCTTGTATTAAATTTGAATTTTTTATCTTTTTTTAGTGCATCACAAGTATATAACTTACAAGATATATTCTTTTCTTGACATCTTTTATTTACTAAATGTTCACATTGTTTTAAATTTTTTGTGAATCCAGGTTCAAATAGTTTTGTATATTCAAAGGAATAGCAACAGCCCATTTTTTTATAATGATCACATCCTTTTCTATTAGAGTAACAAGCATCATTTTTAAAATCACAAATTCCCATTGTAAATTTACTATCTAAATAATCGCAAACATAATCATATATAAATTCATATCTGGCTGACTTATTAGATATATTCAATGCTTGGATACCAGCTTTTAAATCATTTAAATATTTATCGCCATTATTTATTATTGCTATTTTATAATTCTTCTTTTGATTAAGTTTCTTTAAAATTTTCAATATGAATTTCATATAATTATAGTTATTGTTTGCTTCTATACAAATATATTCTGTTGGTTTAGCTACAAAATTTAAAATATTATATTTAATATATTTTTTTGCAATTATATCTATTTTTTTACTTTTATATATTAATGTTAAGTTTTTATTATTTTTTATTTCTTCTATATTTTTTATTTCTACTATTGAATTCATTATTTTTCCCCATTTACTATATATTTTATCTTTATTATACACCAATTTTATATTTATGCAAAATAGATATTTATTATATAGTATATAATTTTTAGTAATGTATCTTTTTTATATAATACTCATACTTAACTTTTAGTTTTATATACTATATATAAATCAACGTGCTCTTCTATTAAGAAGAACACGTTTGACTTACTGCGCATCAAGATTGTATGTTTTTAATATACTTCCTTCTGTTACATATATTTCGTATCTTTCAGTTTTCCATTTGTTATAATACTTAAAAAAACTAGGCCACACTAGAAAATTAGCTAATCCATCATTCATTAATTTGTTTTTATGGATAATACTGTATTTTACTATTGCAGGTTTACTATTTTCTACTTCATAGATAGTAGCAATATCAGATAAACATTTTCCCTTTTTTATGCCACAATCATCTGTTTTATAATAGTAAGAATACATGTCATTATTATCGATATGTATGTAATAAGGGCCTCTTAATCCTCTACTAATATAGTCAACTGACATCTCACTGGTATCATTTAATAATAATAATTCAAATCGATTTACTTCTATGCTTTCAGTATAGTAATTCGAATAAATCCATTTTCCGGCAAAAAAACATATAAATTGAATTATTACACAAATTACTACTATAATTTTTCTATGCCGAAAAATGCTGTTTCACCATCATCAAAATAAGTCGCCCAATTAAAAATTACAGTAAATATAACAATAAACATTAACAAAAATACAATTGGTAACATAATAAGCCTCCTTAATAATTTTATTTTCTTTATGCAGTTTAATAAAAATGTAAGATTAATAATTTAAGGATATTCCTTCCCATTAATTAATGAAAAAGATACTAACTATAAAAGATTTATCTTACTTAATTATATTATAGCACCAATATTATGTATATGTAAAATTCATATTTGTTATCTTTTTAATAACTTTTAGTTATGTATCTTTTTTAAAAAATCTTTAAAAAATCCTAGAATACTTTTAAAGAAGCTATTATTGGATCTATGTCAAGTTTTTGGACACTTTTTTTGGGAATTTTTTTATTTTTTAATAGTCTTTCATTTTTCTTTTATACTGCTTGCTTTTCTATTTCATCTGGCGTCTTGTAATTTATGGATGAGTGGATTCTTCTACGATTATACCAGCCTTCTATAAATTCAAATATCACTATTTTTGCTTCTTCGCTTCTTCATTTCATGATTACTTGTACTTTCTCCTGTTTCTGTTTTTATTTTTCCATATTCATTTATCCATCTATAAATTGTTGCATCTACTAAGCCATATTCACGTTTCAATTCACATACTGGTTTTTTGTTTTCATATAATTCTACTATCATCTTTTTGAAATCTTCAACATATACTTTTCTTTTTGCCATTTCTGACACACTCCTTTCAAGTTATTATACATAATTAATTATATTCCTTTCATTAAATGTGTCCATATATCTATTCTAACACCACCATCAAACTGTGTTAATAATAAATTATTCCATATTTTAATTTCATCACTAACATCACTTCTTCTTGTTATAACTACAGAATTTTTTAGTGAAAATCTTTCGATTGATTCCTCTTCAATATTTTCCTTTACAATAGCTTCGCCTTTTAAAATACCATTATATCTAAAATGTATCTTCTTTTCTGGCTCCCTAAAATAGTAAAAACATCCTTGTTATCATTTACAGCCTTCCATTGCCAATCGGAATCAAGTACAATTGCCTTTATTGAGTTTTTATCTTCTCGAATATTCCCAATATCGTCAATCCAATACAAAGAACTTCCTATTGTAAATGGTGGAACATTCTCCCGTAGAAACTTGGCTAATTCTTTTTGTTTTTCCATAAGTTGTCCTACTTAATATTAATAACTGTATATAAGTTACTTATAAATTGTATCACTTAAATATGTAAAAAAACAAATTTATGCAAACTTTGATTTATTGCTACTATTTTTGAAATTTTATTTTAGATCATCAATTCCAAATTCTATTTCATATTTCATTTTCTTACTGCCATGCTTTCTTCCAGCCATAAACTGATTACTATTTCTTTTAAATATATGCATCTGTTTAGAGCCACTCATACACATGATAAAAACCAATGTAACTACTGAAGTTTCGCCAATTGTCGGTTCTGAAAAACAATCTGAAGAATTAGTTAATTATCTACTTTCTGGTTTTGAAAACGACCCTAAACAAATTTGGGAATCTAATATTTTTGGAAAAAGTTTACATGAACTTGTTAATGAAGGCTTACAAACTAAACTTTCTAAAATGCCTGAAGAGGCTCAACTTAAACTGCAAGAAACTTTGGAACGTATTGTTAATGAGGGCTCTGGTGGATTGATTTGTATTATTCTTTAATTAAAAATAACTAAGGAAAATAGTATTTTAATTTTCCCTAGTTATTCTTTTATTTATTTTTTCTCATCATTTTCTTTCAAATTTTTTCTTCTTAATTGACCACAAGCTGCATCTATATCAGAACCCAACTCTCTTCTAATAGTAGCAACAATTCCATGGTCGTTTAAATAATCTCTAAATTTCATAATATTTTCATTAGATGATTTTGTATATGCTCCATTTTCAATTTTGTTAATTGGAATTAGATTAACATGGCATAACATTCCATGTAGTAATTTCACCAATTCTTTTGCATCATCTAAATTATCATTATTATCTTTTGCTAATGCATACTCAAAAGATATTCTTCTATTTGTTTTTGCTATATAATCTTTACAAGCTTGTAATAATTCTTCTATTGGAAATGCATTATTTACAGGCATCATACTACTTCTTTTTTCATTGTTTGTAGCATGTAATGATATAGATAATGTACATTGTATGTTTTCATCTGCTAGTCTATATATTGCAGGAACTAATCCACTTGTAGATACACTTATATGTCTAGCTCCAATATTTAATCCTTTTGGATTGTTTATAATTCTAATTGCATTTACAACATTATTATAATTGTTTAATGGTTCTCCAATTCCCATAAATACTACATTAGAGATTCTTACACCTGTATCTTGTTCAACTGCTAAAATTTGTTCTACAATTTCTCCCGAAGTAAGACTTCTTACAAAATTTATTCCTGTAGAAGCACAGAACTTGCATCCCATTTTGCAACCTATTTGTGAAGATACACATATGCTATACCCATGATGGTAACTCATTAATACAGTTTCTATAGCATTTCCATCAAGTACATCAAATAGATATTTTATTGTTCCATCTTTTGATTCTTGTTTTCTTAATATTTCATAATTACATATTGTATAATTTTCTTTTAGTTTTTTTCTTAAATCTAAAGATAAGTTTGTCATTTCATCAAAATCTTTTACTTTTTCTTGATATAGCCATTTAAAGATTTGTTCTGCTCTAAAAGGCTTTTCACCAATACTTATTAATTCTTTTTTTAAATCTTCTAAATCATAATCTTTGATATTTTTCATTTTTAATCCTTTCTGTTTATACAAATTCTTCCCATACTAAATTTGCTAAGTCTAATCCTTTATTTGTTAGCTTTATATTGTCTAAATCTATCTCAATTAATTCTTCCTTTACTAATTTTTCTAATTCTTTTCTAAATAAGAATATAGGATTTTCTCCAAATTTTGCTTTAAACTCTGAAATTTTAACTCCATCTAACATTCTTAAACCTAGCATCATATATTCTTTTTGCATATCTTCTTTATTTTGCTTTTCATGTATTGTTTTTATTTCTTTACTTGACTTTATAAGATAATATTTTAAATCTGTTGTGTTTGAATATCTAACTCCATTCATATATGAATGAGCAGCAATACCAAATCCTATATATGACTTTTGTTTCCAACAGTTGGTATTGTGTTTTGATTCATAACCATCTATTGCAAAATTTGATATTTCATAATGCTTGTACCCATTCAATTCTAGATAATTTTTAGTGTAGTGATACTCGTTTCTTTCTTCCTCTTCTTCTGGTAATTTTAATTCTCCTGAATTTATCATTTTTTCTATTGGAGTTTCTTCCTCTACAATTAATGAATATACAGATATATGTTTTGGTTTTAAATTTACTATTTTTTCTAAACTATCTTTTAAATCCTCTATTTTTTGATTTGGTATTCCTAACATTAAATCCACATTAATATTTTCAAATCCAACTTCTTTTGCCCAATTATATGTATCTAAGAATTGATTATAATTGTGCATTCTTCCTAATTGTTTTAGCAATTCATCATTTGTACTTTGCAAGCCAATACTTAGTCTATTTATTCCACAATTTTTAAACATCTGTAGTTTTTCTTTTGTTACTGTTCCTGGATTTACTTCTATAGTAATTTCTAGTTTTTCTTTATTTTTTATATTTGCAACTTCAAATATTTTTTCTAATATTTCTTTTATATGTTCCTCTTTTATTGATGATGGAGTACCACCACCAATATAGATTGTTGTTATTTCATTTTTTTTTAGATACTCTTTATTTTCTTCAATTTCTTGTTTTAATTTTTTTATATAATCATCTTGCATTTCAAAGCTATTTGCATATGATACAAAATCGCAATAATAACATTTTTTTATGCAAAATGGTATATGAACATAAATTCCAATTTCCATTATTTCACCTATATTAATTTTTACAATTCGTTTGCTATCTCTATTATTTTTTTTAATCTATAATTTACTCCTGATTTTCCCACTGGCTTTTTTAATAATTTTCCAAGCTCTACTAATGGCATATCTGGATTTTCTAATCTTAAATTAGCAATTTCTTTTAAATTTTCATCTAGCAGATTAAATTTATTTTTACTTTTTAATTTTCTAATTGCCTCTATTTGCTCTACTGAAGCATTTAAAGTTTTATTTAAATTTGCAGTCTGGCAATTAACAATTCTATTTACCTTTCCTCTCATTTCCTTTTGCACACGTATATCTTCGAACTTCAGTACTGATTTATTTGCTCCTAATAGAGCTAATAATTTTGATATTTCTTCTGCATCTTTTAGGTAAATTGAATATTTATTTTCTTGCTCTAATTTTTTACAATTTATATCTAATGATTTTAACATTTTTTCTATGTATATTAAATTTATATTATTTGATAAATTTATCTCCAAATGATAATTATTTTCTGGATTATTTATTGAGCCTGCTCCTAAAAATGCCCCTCTAATAGTAATTTTATTTTCGCTTTTTTCTATTACTTCTATATTTTTATTTTCTATTTTTATACTATCTTTCAGTTCTTCTAAATTTTTCTTTTTAATTGTAATAACAAATGATTTACCATCAAATTCTATATTATGATCAATATTTAAATTTTTTAATAACTTTGAAAATCTATTTATATTATAATCACTTTCTGTTGCAAATCTAATATTATTACTATTAACTACACTAGCATTTTTTGAAATCAAATACCCGTATCAATTCGTATTTTACTTCATCTTTTTTTGCTAAATTATTTATTTTGCTTAATTCCTCTTTTACATCTAGTGAAAATGACATATATTCACCTCTTTTATATTAATCTTGTTACAATTATTCTATCATTATCATATAAGTCTTTTTTTGAGTATGTATTCTCAAATTTTTCTTCATTTTCTATTAGTTCTATAACATCTATTTTTTGGTCAAATCCTATTTCTAAGCATAAATAGCCTTTATACTTTAAATATTGATATGCATTACTAACTATCTTTCTATAGAAATATAATCCATCTTTTCCACCATTTAGTGCCAATTCTGGCTCCATCTTTACTTCTTTATCTAGCTCTTTCATAACCGCTTCTTTAATATAAGGTGGGTTTGATACAATTATATCAAATTTTTGATTTTCTAAATTTGTAAATAAATCTGATGAAATAAATGTTATTTGATTTTCTACTTCATTACTTATTGCATTTTTCTTTGCTACTTTTAATGCCTCTTGACTAATATCTACTGCTGTAATTTCAGTATTAGGAAGATACTTAGCTAATGAAACAGCTATTGCTCCGCTTCCAGTACATAAGTCTAATATTGTTTTAGCATTTGCTTTTTTTGCTATATTTATGACTTCTTCTACTAATATTTCAGTATCTTGTCTAGGTATTAATACATTTTCGTTAACAAAGAAATTTAATTTCATAAATTCTCTCTGATGAGTAATATGCTCTAATGGAACTCCTTGTCTCATTTTCTTTATAGCAGAAAAATATTGATTTTCTTCTTTTGCTGTTAATTTATTTAAATCATTTACTATTATATATTGTCTTGGTTTATTTAAAGTAAATTGCATTAATAATCTTGCTTTTAATTTTGGTGTTTCTATATCTGCATTTTTTAGTTCTATCATTCCTTTTTTTATTGCTTCCATTATTGTCATATTACCACCTACTTTCCTTGTATATTTTACCATTTTTAGGTTATTTTTTCAACTTTATTGTGCAAAAAGAAAAAAGATGTTTCCATCTTTTTTACTTTATCTTTCATCTGGTATTATTGGATTAATAACATCTTCAAATTCTTCATCTGATATTTCATACATTTTTTGTAATGTTGTTGCTATTGGTTTACCTTCTCCATTTTTATCATCCTCTTTTGGTAGTGAACAAGTGTATAATCCATTCTTTTCAGCATAATATTTATATTTCTTTAATGCTTCAATATTATGTTTTATTAATTCTACTTTCATTTGATCGAATGTATCTAAAATTTTTTCCTCATCATCTTGTCTTGTGTGCTCTCTAATTGAAGATCTAATTAAAAAACTATTTAATTCTTTAACACTATCTTTATTATAATCTTCATACGTAGAAACAGAAAGTACATATGTTTTGTCTTGCATTTTTCTTATTTCTTTTTCTTTTAAATTAACATATTCTTGGAATTCTCTTGTAGCTTTCTCTTTTTCTTCTTCATTAGTTAAATTTCCGTATTTTTGATATTTCTCTGTTATATAATCAGCAACTACATCTTTATAATTTTTTAATACATTTTCATCATCTGCTTCTTCAATTATTTTTGAAATTTTTTCGCCCTCAAGAAAAAGTTTCTTATCTGCATCAGTCTCTTGTCGTTTTAATATCAATTCTCTTCATCTTTTCACCTCTATAGCATTTATATCATACATTACTAATAATTTCAACCTTTACTCTTGAAATCCTTTTCCCAATTTTCCTATTGCTTTAGTTTCTATTCTTGATACATATGAACGAGATATTCCCATCATATCTGCAATTTCATGTTGTGTTTTTGGTTTATGACCATCTAATCCAAATCTTAATTCTATTATTGTCCTTTCTCTATCTTTTAATACCTCTCCCATCTTTTTATATAATTTTTTTATTTTCATTTTCAAATCCACTTCTTCTTCTATATTTCTATCATTGTTTTCTAAGACTTCTTGTAGTGTAACTACATTATCATCTTTATCTTTTCCAATTGGTTCATTTAAATAGACCTCTGCATTTAATTTTTTTGTTGAACGCAAGTACATTAAAATTTCATTATCTATACATCTTGATACATATGTACTTAACTTTGAACCTTTTTCTACATTAAAACTATTTATTCCTTTTATTAATCCTATTGTTCCTATTGAAATCAAGTCATCTTGTTCTACTTTTGTATTTGCATACTTTTTCACAACATGTGCAACTAATCTTAAGTTTCTTTCTATTAATATATTTCTAGCTTCTTCATCTCCTGATTTTAGTTGTTCTAAATATATTTTTTCTTCTTGTGCTGTTAATGGTTCTGGAAATAGATTGCTTCCAGATATATAACCAACAGCAAATACTGCTACTTTTAGGAATTGTATAAATCCACTAAAAAAACCTATACTACAAAGTGCCTCTAACATAAATGCACCTCCAAATCTTCTATACAAAATTATATGTTAGAAAAACTTAAAAGTGCATGGACCATTAAATTAAAAATTTTTTAAATTTTAATAAAGTAAGAATAATGTATTTAAAATGAGATAAAATAATATAAACAGTGATTAATTAATTTTTTTATACTATTTTTGCTTGAATTTATTTTTTTTATATGATAAACTATGACTAGTTAAGGATTAATAAGTTTTTAATTTACCCTGCATAGTGCGTGTAGACAGAATTTTTAGAACCTACAAGTTTGTAAGAGGGGCCAATCTCACAATATGGCGTGCATGCTCACACCTTCGGGTAGTGAGAAGCCCATAAGTATTTTGGTAGGCACCCACCTGTTTCTAGGAGCAGGTCCTTAAAAATTCATCACATCTTACGGCTAAAGCGGGGATTTTTTTATGTTATAAAAAAACGTATTCCACATTATGAAATACGTTTTTATTATTTATGGTAGCGAAGGGGAGATTCGAACTCTCGACCTGCCGGGTATGAACCGGATGCTCTAGCCAGCTGAGCTACTTCGCCATTTGCGTTAACGATAATTATTATACCATCTACTTTATGTTTTTGTCAAGATAAAAATACAAGAAATTTGATTTTCTTGTATTATTTATCATCTCTTTCTTCTCCGTAATCTTTTTCTTCTTCTTTATTTTCTTCTTTATTTTTTGAAATTATTTCTTTTTCGTTTAATAATGTTTTCGGATCAACTTTTAAATCTTTAGTATATGATTTAGACATTTTTCCCATTATAGTATCACATTTATTTAATGTTTTTAATAATTCTTTCTTTTTAGTTTCTGATAATTTTGAATCATTTAAAATTACCTCTTCTGTTGATGCTTCTTCTACTGCTGGTGTTATAAAGCTTCTCCATAAAGCTAATATGTCTATTTTCTTTTCTTTTATTTTTTCTTTTTCCATAGTTTTTAGAGTTACCTCTATTCACCTCTCTTAATATAAATATATACTATTATAACACTTTTTTATGATTAAATCAATAGTTTTTTAGTATTTTATATTATGTTTACTTATTTTAAGAATTCTAATAATATATCTGCACATCTTTTTGCTGCTAATTTTACAAATTCATCAAATACTATAGCATTTTTTCCATTTGGAGAATCTGATATACTTCTTATTATTATAAATGGAATTTTATCTAGATAACAAACTTGTGCAATTGCCGCACCTTCCATTTCTACACAGTCTGCATTAAATTTAGCATATATTTTATCTTTCATTTCTACTGCTGTACAGAAAATATCACCAGAAGCAATTATTCCAACTTTAATTTTATATTCTTCATTTGCTATGTTGTTAATTGAATTTTTGATTTTTTCTATTAATTGTGAATCACTTGAGATGTAATCTCCAACTCCTGTTATATAGCCTTTATCATGTCCAAAAGCTGTTATATCAAAATCATGTTGTATTAATTTTTCTCCAATAACTATATCTCCTATATTTAATAACGGATTTAATGCTCCAGCAGAACCAACATTAATAATTGTTTCTATATGAAAGTTGTCTATCATTATTTGTGCAACTCTTGCTGCATTTACTTTTCCAATTCCTGATTTAACTAATACAACTGATTTGGTATTTATTTTTCCTGTAATAAATGTTAATTTACTTATTTCTTTTTCTTTAACTTCACTCATTATATTTGCAATTTCTTCAAATTCTTCTTCCATTGCAGTAATTATTCCTATTATTTTCATTTTTTCTCACTTCTTTCATATAAATTTATTTTCTGCTGTTATTATATAACTTATTTTATAATTTTTCTATATATTTATATAAAAAAATAAAAATCGTGTAATTAATATCACACGATTTTTGTTTTGAATTATTATTGTAATTCGATAACAGCTCCAACTTCTGTGAATTTAGCTTTTAAGTCTTCAGCTTCTTCTTTAGAAACGTTTTCTTTAACTGTTTTTGGTGCTCCATCTACTAATTCTTTAGCTTCTTTTAATCCTAATCCTGTAGCATCTCTAACTACTTTGATTACTTTTATTTTTTGATCTCCTGCTTCTTTTAAAACAACATTGAATGATGTTTTTTCAGCTGCAGCTTCTCCTCCAGCTACTGCTCCAGCTGCTGGTGCAGCTGCTGCTACTGCAGATACTCCAAATTCTTCTTCTATAGCTTTTACTAATTCTGATAATTCTACTACTGTCATTTTTTTGATTTCTTCAATCATTTCTTCTTTACTCATTTTAAATCCTCCTAATTTTTATTATTATGGTTTATAGTACCTCTACTCTATTTTTTTATTTTAATTGCTTATACTAAGCTTCTGCTGTTGTTTCAGCTGTTGAATTCTCTTCTTTTTGAATTCTAACTTGATCAAGTGCAACTGCAAATTTTGAGATATTTGCAAGTAATGCACCAGCAAGCATTGATAATAATGTTTCTTTTGATGGTAATTTTGCTAAAGTTATTATTTCTTCAGCTGTCATTACTTTACCTTCTACAACTCCACCTTTGATTTTATAGAAATCATTGTTTTTTGTAAAGTTGTAAATTGCTTTTGCTGGTTCTAAGTAATCTTCATTACTCATTATAACTGCTGTTGGACCTACTAATTTATCTTCTAAACCTTCGATTCCAGCTTCAGCTAAAGCTCTTTTTGTTATGTTGTTTTTGATAACTGTATATTCTGAATTAGCTTTTCTTAATTCAGCTCTTAAATTTGTTACATCTTCAACATTAATTCCTCTGTAATCTGTTAAAAGTACTAATTTTGCTTCTTTGATTTTGTTAGCTAATTTTGTTACTTCTTCTTTCTTTTGATTTAAGATTTTTTCACTTGCCATTTTTAATTTTCACCTCCAATGTAAAAATATATATTATTTAAATTTAAAAACACTTTTTATAGCCATACCGCGGTTATAAAAAGTGCTTACACTTTATTTATTAACCTCGGTAGGACTTATATTGCCTACTGTCTTTGGCTTTATTTTAAATTATTTTTGGTTAATGAAAATACTTGGTCCCATTGTTGTTGTTATAGCAACACTTTTAATATATTGACCTTTTGCTGCTGCTGGTTTTGCTTTTATTATAGCATTGATTATTGTTTCATAGTTTTCAGCTAATTTTTCTGCTCCAAAAGATACTTTTCCAAATCCTAAGTGAATAATATTATTTTTGTCTAATCTGTATTCAACTTTACCAGATTTGATTTCATTAATTGCTTTTGTAACATCCATTGTAACTGTTCCAGATTTTGGGTTTGGCATTAATCCTTTTGGTCCTAATACTTTACCTAATCTACCTACAACACCCATCATATCAGGAGTTGCAACTACAACATCATAATCAAACCAGTTTTCATTTTGAATTTTTGGTATTAATTCTTCTGCTCCAACAAAGTCTGCTCCAGCTTTTTCAGCTTCTTCAGCTTTTGGTCCTTTAGCAAATACTAAAACTTTTTGTGTTTTACCAGTACCATTTGGAAGTACAACTGTACCTCTTACTTGTTGGTCAGCATGTTTTGAATCTACACCTAATTTAACATGTAATTCAACTGTTTCATCAAATTTTGCTTTTGGCATTTTTTCAACTAAATCTAAAGCTTCTTTGATTTCATATTCTTTGTCTTTTTCAACTAATTTTACGCTTTCTGCGTATCTTTTTGCTAATTTTTTCATTTTTACCTCCTTTGGTTTTAACGAGCCTTCGCTCTCCCAATTTTTTATTTTATTTTAAATATTTAATATTTAACTATATTAGTCTACAACTACTACACCCATTGATCTAGCAGTACCTTCTACCATGCTCATTGCTGTTTCTAATGATGCAGCGTTTAAGTCTGGCATTTTTTGTTCAGCTATAGCTTTAACTTGTTCTTTAGTTATTTTAGCTACTTTATCTTTATTTGGTTTTCCTGAACCTTTTTCTATTTTTATAGATTTTTTAATTAATACAGCTACTGGTGGAACTTTTGTTATAAATTCAAATGATTTATCTTTATAAACTGTGATAACAACTGGTATTATCATTCCTGGTTGATTTGCTGTTCTATCATTAAATTCTTTAACGAATTGCATGATATTAACACCACTTGAACCTAAAGCTGGTCCTACTGGTGGAGCTGGTGTTGCTTTTCCAGCTTCAATTTGTAATTTAATTATATTTGAAACTTCTTTTTCTGCCATTTTATTGGCACCTCCTCTAATTTTTCATATACTAATGTATTTTTAATTAATTTTAAACTTATTAAATATTTATCAAAATTATTGAACTTTTTTAACTTGTGAAAATTCTAATTCAACTGGTGTTTCTCTACCAAACATTGATACAAGAACTTTTACTTTATGTTTTTCTTTATTTATTTCTTGAACTGTTCCTACAAATCCTTCAAAAGCCCCATTCATTACTTCTACTTGTTCATTTATTTCATAGTCTACATTTATTGAAGCTTCTTCAAATCCCATATTTCTTATTTCATCATCAGTTAATGGAATTGGATCTGTTCCTGAACCTACAAAACCTGTTACCCCTCTAGTATTTCTTACTATGTACCATGTTTCTTCAGTTACAATCATTTTTACAAGAACATAACCTGGAAAAACTTTTTTTAAGTTTGTTTTCTTTTTTCCATCTTTTATTTCTATTTGTTCTTCCATTGGAACTATTATATCAAAGAAATATTCTTCTAATTCTCTATTTTTGATTGTTTTTTCTAAGTCTGTTTTTACTTTATTTTCGTATCCTGAATATGTATGTACAACATACCATCTTGGATTCATATCATAATCTTTTTGAGACATTTATTGTAAGCCTCCCTTTTTGTGATATATTTGGAACTTAAAACTATTATTCTTCTATTTTATTATTTGTATCAGTAGAATTTTCTTCTACATTTGCTTCTGAATTTTCAGTTTGTTCTACATTATTTTCTTCTGTAGTTTCATTTGATGTTTCGTTAGCTGTAGCAGAATTGCTTACCATTTCTTTTACTTTATTTATTCCATATTTGTTCATAGATTCAAAAGTAATATCTAATACAAATACTATTATTGCTGTAATTAGAACTATTGCTAATACTGCAACTGTATTATTAAATAATTGTTTTGGTGTTGGCCAAATTACTTTTTTTAACTCAGCTTTAAAACTTTTTGTAAAGCTAGTTTTATCTTTATTATTTTTTACTTCTTTTTTAGCCATTTCATATCCTCCCTAAAATAGCCTATTTGTTTATTTTGTTTCTTTATGTGTTGTACGCTTTTTACAGAATTTGCAATACTTAACTATTTCTAATCTATCAGTATTGTTTCTTTTATTTTTTGATGTCATATAATTTCTTCTTTTACATTCTGTACATTCTAATGTTATGTTTTCTCTTGGTCCTTTTGCTGCCATTTAAATACACCTCCGAATTACCATACTTTTTTTAAACGATGTGAACATATATTTATTAACATATGCTTGAATATTTTACCACTTTTTCTAGCTTATGTCAATGGAATTATGAGAAAAAGTTGGCCTATTTTTTATTTTTTTTCTTTTTCTTAACTGAAAATCCAAATTTTCCTAATTTTTTGCCCATTGCTAAGTAATTTCCGTTTGCATATGCCATCAAATCACATTTTGTTATATCAAAAGCTCCTTTGTTATCAATATATTTTTCATCAACATTTATTGCAACTACTTCTGCAATAAACATTGTATGACTTCCTAATTCTTTTATTTCTTTTACTTTACATTCAACTGAAACTGGACTTTCTTTTATCATAGGACATTTAACAAAGTTTGCCTTTTCTTTATGAAGTTTCATTTCCTTAAATTTATCAACTTTTGCTCCTGTTTTTACTCCACACCAGTCAGTAGCTTTTACTAAATTTTTAGTTGTTAGATTTATTACAAATTCTCCTTGATCTTTTATTAAGTTATATGAGTATCTTGTTGGTCTTACTGATATATATACCATTGCAGGATTTGTATTAATTATTCCAGTCCATGCAACAGTTATAATATTTGATTTTTCCATTGTTCCACAACTTACCATTACTGCTGGTATTGGATATACAAAGGTTCCTGGTTTCCAAGTTATTTTGCCCATTCTTCTTCTCCTCCTTTACATTCATGATTATTACCATTTTCTGCCTTATCATCTTTTATCTCTTTTAATAAATCAATGTAATGTTCTCTAGAATTTCTATCTTTTAATGCACTATATGCATCCTGAAATTTTTCAATAAATTCTTCTTTTATTTTTTGAATTTCTTCATTTATTTCTACCCCTCTTAACATTTTTTCTATATTGTTTATGTTTTTATTATATAATTCTTTTACTTGTTCATTTATTTTTTCTTCTTCATTTTCTGAAGTATAATATTCATTTTTACTTTCATCATAAGGTAATCCTAAAACATGAAAATAATTTTCATATTTTTTCAATCTTTCTTGTATAAAATTAAGATTTAAATTTTGATTTTTGTTATTCTTAATCATTTTATTAACACCTTTCTAAAATTAAAATTAGAACATTTAAAAACAAATTACTTTTCTTAGTAGTTTGATAAAAATATTTTTAGATTTTCTTAATAAGAGTACTAAGAATTTTATAATTAATTCTTAAATCTTCTAATTATATTATGCTACTAATTGGTATTTTTTTCAAGTAAACTAAAATAAAATAAAAAAAATCTAGCGACAACCTATCTTCCCAGCAGGGTAACCCGCAAGTATTTTCGGCACATTTAGGCTTGACTTCTGTGTTCGGAATGGGAACAGGTATTACCCTAAATGTCATCATCACTAGAAAATTATTGTATGCATAGCACACTCAAAAATACATAGATGAAATATTAGTTTTAGAAATTTTTTCCGATTTTTACTTAACTTTTTGTGGTTAAGCCCTCGATTTATTAGTATTGGTCAGCTTAATGCATTACTGCACTTACACCTCCAACCTATCACCATGTCGTCTACATGGAATCTTACTACCTTATGGTATGGGATATCTTATCTTAGGGTGGGCTTCACACTTAGATGCTTTCAGCGTTTATCCCTTCCAAACTTAGCTACCCAGCTGTGCCATTGGTATGACAACTGGTGCACCAGAGGTTCGTTCAGCCTGGTCCTCTCGTACTAGGGCCAACTCCCTTCAAATATCCTCCGCCTGCGACAGATAAGGACCGAACTGTCTCACGACGTTCTGAACCCAGCTCGCGTACCACTTTAATGGGCGAACAGCCCAACCCTTGGAACGTACTTCCGCTCCAGGATGTGATGAGCCGACATCGAGGTGCCAAACCTCCCCGTCGATGTGAACTCTTGGGGGAG
>ERZ857801.221-NODE-221-length-83089-cov-5.061999_pt1 | contig 83089 bp, 79 predicted proteins | sample MGYA00519762_ERZ857801 | MGnify/ENA primary metagenome ERZ857801 (study PRJEB31778, sample SAMEA3449368) | human gut metagenome | biome: human gut; feature: human-associated habitat; material: faeces | place: United Kingdom | collected 2010/2012 ...
TTACATACATTTTCATTCCACCTCTTTTTCTAACTATCTTCTAAAACACTTTTTAGTATCGAACGCACATAACCATATGCTCTCTCACGTTCCTTCTGTTCTTCTCTTGTATATCTGTCATAAGAATAACCATGAGTATTGGTTTTTCCATAACCACGAAAACACAATTTCCTGCTTGTTATTGAATAATAATACGTAAATTCAAATTTAAACTCTTTGTATGTGACATATATACGATCTATATCATTGCTGAATATGCTTATTTCAATGTCTGAATCAATTTTGTTAATTTCCTCTTGAATATGCTCTTTTATTAATAATGCATATTTTTCTTCATATTTTTCCAGTTCAGTTCTAAATTTCTCGATTTTATTCATTTCAATTCCTCTCTTTATTCAGCCTCATCATAGAGTTCACTAACATGATAAACAACCATAGCATCATTAAATGCTTTATTTATTTTATCGCTGTTTTTTTCAGCCAGGCTTGTCGTTTTTCTTCGTTCCATTTCATCCACGATTTTGGTACTTCATACAGCATTGAAAGTTTTCCATTATCATTACAATTATCACTATCATTTGTGAATTCGTAATTAGCATATACTCTAATTTTTGGCATACTTCATGACCTCCTAACTTTTTTCATGTTTTCAATTAACCATTTCATCTCAATTAAATTAATCAAAAATAATTTCAAAATATTCAACATTTTTTACCACTCCTTATAAATGCCAGGATTCCTGCAAATGCTTCATTTCTCCATTTTTCTATTCTTTCATTTACAGTTTTTTCAAAATAATTAATATTCCCCTCATAATCATCATAATTTTTATTTAACGGTGATAATTTTAATCTGAATTTATTTTTAAAATTGATATCACCATTATCAAGAGTATTCGAAATACTATATATCAGTGAATTTAGTTTTTTATTATATAAATCATAATCATCACTCCAGAAAACTGCATCCTGCAGTAAGATAATTCTTAAATTTATTCGGTTGATCACTGCGTTATATAGATTTATTTGCTGTAACCGTTCATCGCTATATCCAAATTTGCGCCTACAGTATTTAAATTTTTTATATGTCTTGCCTAGTGAGGTAATAATTTTAGATAATGCAACGATGTAAAATTTTTCAAGTTTTGCAATAAAGTTGTTAAAATTTCTTTTCTTAATACTTTTGTCTCTATGATCCTTGTACCAAAGATGCCTAATTTTCGTTGGAGTCACATCATACTTTTCTACTATGACATTCCCGTCTTTATCTTTCATAATTTCATTTTTTTTGCATATCATTACCATATTAGGATCATCTTTTTTGCATGTCCTTCCTGTAAATTTATTTATGTACATATTTCTTTTGTATTTTTTTGGATTAGATATAGGTTTTGTAAATACTTTTCTTTCAAACACAAGAAAATCTATATATGTCCCGTTTCCAACATTTGTAAATTTATAAACAAAGGGAACAGATTTATAATCTAGACTTATATTAAACATAAACTGTTTCGCAAGTTCATGTTTTTGCTGTTTAGATAATGATCTGGAAATCATCACTCTTAACTTAATACAGTAATTCTTTTTAGTTGCATTTCTTTTTTTCTCATATGCAATTAGCTTGTCAATTTTAGATTCTATATTTGCTTGATTTGAATAAGCCTTAGTTTTGATAAAAGATTTAATAATGGCTGTATCTTTTATTGTTTTATACTCAATGTAGTTTCCAGAACTGAGCATGCGTCTCATATCTCCTCTCTAAATCAACATCAAAGGGACTTTGATGTTTTTATTTTTTGTCAAATCTAAAAAATTATCATTTATTCAGTTAAATTTTAATTTTTTCATAATACTCAATTTAATGTTGTTTTTTAATTTTTCTTATTACTTTTGTGATCTGCTCTTTATGATTAATGCCTAATTTTTTCGCCTTGCCTTTCAATGCGCTTATGTACAAAAACATCAGCCAACACAATATTATAAAAATTAATATTCCAATCAGTATGATTAAGATAACAGTGAGTTTATCGTCTTTTGATAAACTCTCAAACTTATATACTTCAAACATATTAATCATTTGTAATCACACCCATCATTTGCAACACTCTGTTTAAATCTTTTATATCCACGCAATTAATAGTAATCTTATTATTTTTTGTTACCGTACACTTCGCATCAAAATAATTTGTTAATTTCATACGGACTTCTTCGTAATGAATACTTAGATTATCTTTCACAAAATCATCGATAGATGTCTGTCCTGTCAGTACTTCATCATCATTTTTTACCTTAGAATCTTCCTCGATTTTTTTCTTTATTTTTGTCAACACTAACTGCAGCGTCTCAATTGGTAATCCTGATTTGTGGATAAGATAATCATTTCTCTCTTCTATATTTACAAGATTTCTGTTCACATCATCCTTAAATTCGTTTAAATACATTAGTACAGTATTTTCAAGTTCATCAATAAAATCTCCTACCTTTTTTAATCCTAATCCACTCTGTTTTGAAATGAATTCTCTAATTCTTCCTTTAAATTCTCCGTTTTTATTGAGTACTGCAACATACTGGTAATATGCTTTAAACAAAGTATATTTCTTTTCTTCAGTATCAAATCTACGATAATCATTGTAAGTAAGAATAGTATTCATCTCTTCAATTTCATTATCTGGTTTCTTAACAATCGTTGCGACTATTGTCTTTTGAACTTTTCCAGTACCATCTAATTCACTCTCATGTTCAATATTATATTTGCAGGCTTTAATTCTTTTATGACCGCTTACCAACATATACTTACCATCACTATCACGATAAACTGTAATAACTTCTAAGACTCCATTTGGATTGTGATAAATTTTATCAGCAAACTCTACAATATCCTCCAGTGTATCGAAATCTGGATTTAATGGATTATATTTAATATCCTCTATTGCAATCGGTTCTACCTTTTTTCTTTTATCAAATTCCCTCATCAAATCCTCACTGTTAGATTTATCATATTGTTTTAAATTAAATTCTAATCCGCTCATAATATCTCCTCGCCCTCTTTTAATTTTATATACAACGGTTTCATTAAATGAATACATCAGTTTTCTTATAATGTTCTGTAAAATATAATAACCATTGGCAATAACAATACACTCATCGCAGAACACTACTCCGTTTCTAAGATTTTTAATACACATTCCATTTAGAAAATAATAATAGAAAAATCTTTTTTCACTTTGTGATAAGATTCTTGATGCACTTAATAATAATTTCATTATTATTTCATTTGCCCTATTTGCTACTCTTGTTTCAACAAGAGTAGTCAGATCACAAATTTTTTCTACTTCAGCAATATTTAATTTCTTTACCTCATAAAAGCCAGATTTAATAACTGATCTTAAATCTTCAATAAGAGTTTTTGTATTCTGCTGTGTTTTTTCTTTATCGATGTACGGACAAATCATTAAAATACACCTCTACTTCATCAACCAATTTCTTTAAATCATTACCAATATTAAGATTACTGTCGATTAAAAATTCATTTTGGATCGTAGCACTGTTCGCAGGTTTTGCACGATACCGAATAGTTGTGTCTAATGTTTTTCCTCTAAAATATTTGTGGAACAGATTGACAATTCCTTTTTCATTGTTATTATCATTAATCATCGTCAACAATACTTTTAAGTCAAAATCAACATCCTTCATTTTTAAAAGCTTGCTTACAGAAACAATTAATCCTTTTAAAGAACCTCTATCTGGTTTAACAGGGATAATCACTAAGTCAGCAACTCTTAGTGCATTGCTCAAAATAACACTATCATCTGGTGCCTCATCTACTATTACAAAGTCATAATCATCTTCAATATATTTAAACGCAGACTTTAGATATCCAGTTATATCCTGATTAAAATTATGAAGTAAGCTTATTTTCGCATCACCAAGTGATAATGCAGAAGGTATTAAATCTAAGTTTTTTACTCTTGTTTTCATAATTACTTCTTTAATGTAACTAGGTTCTTCAAAAATATCTTTTAGATTAAAATTAATGGTGTAATCACTGTATAAACAGTCATTCAATTTATTTAAGAAATCTTCCTCATTCTTAATATCATCATTAAATTCATTGATAAATTTCTCATCAAGTTCGTTTCCAATATTGCCTGCAACATCTGTTGCATTTGCTTGTGGATCGCTGTCAATAAGCAGTGTTTTATATCCTTTATCAGCCATGCCTTTTGCTAAAGATAGTGCGGTAGTAGTTTTACTAACTCCACCTTTCATATTTGTAATTACAATTGTTCTCATATTTTTTTCCTCTTTTCCTTTTTTTTAAATTTCTTTGATCATAATTGCATCTGGGATCAGTAAAGCTAAACGATACTTAGCCTCCCTCAACCGTTTATAATAACTATTTGTCGATATGTTCATCTCATTCTTCACTTCCTCTCTTGTGTAATTTAATATTTCTCTTTTTATCAAAATACATCTGTCTTCCTTATCCAATTTATTTATACAGTCAAACATTTCTATAAGAAACATTGTTTCTTCATTGGATTTGTCCAACAGATCTATCATTCTGCTTTCATATTTCTTAGAATCAACACTTGATTTCGAATCATCCATTTTTAATATCGAAGTTGTTGTAATAAAATTTGCATCAAAATCTCTTTCGAGATTGTCTATTAAATAAATTCTTATATCATTTTCCTTATCTTCCTCACATGCTATTTCAATGTTGTATCTTGCCCCGTTGACGATTCCTGAAAGATATTCCAATAATTCCTGAATATTCTCCATTGTTTTTTTGTTATCCAAAATTATACTCATCAGTCTCCCTCCCAAGCCTACATAGAATTTTTTTGCATATTTAAATTTATATTGATAAAAACGACAAAAAAAGCACTTTGCAAATTAGTTGCTAAGTGCTTCTATAAATTAATTGTTAAGTGCTTCTGTAAGTTAATATTTTCGAATAAAAACAGGTATTTCGCCCCATTTTTATTAAATAATCTAAAAAAATAAAATAAGAAGATAAATCATACAAAATAAAGTTATATACTTTATACTTGATTTCACAGTCATTTAAGCATATAACTACTAGATTTTATCTTTCCAATATGGTAAAATTCTATAGAAAAGTTAAAAATTTAATTTTTAATTTATATATAAACAAACCATATTTATATATTATATGATTTATTATCATATGTGTCATAGTTAAGTGCTAAATGACTATGCTCAATCCTGTTTCATTGGTAGTGAAACAGGATTTTTTATTTAGTTGTTTCGACTGTTTAAGTATATCACCTGAAAACATAAAAATAAATAAAAAATTAAAAAAATAACGATATTAATTATACCACTGCTTGATAATTTAAACATTTTTTAAATACTCATATATCAGTTTATAGAGTACAACTCTATTTTTAATCAAAATATTTCTCAATAATAAATTGTTAGACAAAATTTTATTTGATATAATACGTTTGTTATCGTCCCTCCTGTTTGGAGAGGAGGTGGTATAATAATGTCCGATTTGATTATTTCTGTCATGGCAGGTGTAATAGTTTATTACATATGCAAATAGTTAGACAAATATTTATAACGATAACTAGCCTAGTGTTAAGTTCACTGTAAAAACCAGAAAAGGTAAGGAGTGCATTCCTTACCTTTTTGTTTGCATTGTGATATAACAATGCCCGATTTACAGATAGATTATAACATTTAATCTATTCAATATCAAGTATATCTATTTTTTTACTGTTTATACCATTTTTTATCATATATTTTATTACCGCCAATTCTTTCCATAATATCCTTGCAAAGTAATTGAGATATGTAATTTTATTCTATTTCATTTTGATCCCATTTCCTTCATTTCTCCCATAGCAATCAGTTCCCTGTTTAATTTAAATATTGCGAAATCAATATTCAAAACAATTCTACTGCAGCAATTGAAAAAATATAATTATCACAATCAAGAATTCTACAGTACTTACCATTTCACTAGATCTATTATCTGTAATCATCAATCTGTTTAAAGAATTATCTAATACCTATACCATCTTTGGGATTTAATCTATTATTTGTATTTATTTCCATTCCCCAATTTTTATTTCTATATGAATCTTTGGATATCATTCTTTTAGTCGTACTTTCTGCAATATACTTCACATTATCCCACTTTCTAAATTGCTTTCTAGCTTCTCCTTCCAAAATTTAACTTTTAATATTACATCTCTTTGAATTTTAAATAGTTTCCCACATAATATTAGAAATTATACATAATTTACAGTTCTGCAATATAATCATATATTTTTTTCAATTTTCTAATATCTTTTTTACTGTAACTGCCTTTAGTCATCTGCATTTTTAAACTCACCTTTAGATCATATAAATAGTCCTCAATTTTATTTTTTTCTTCACTTTTAATAACATCTTCAATTTTTTGAGCCATTTCTCTCTGAATTTTATTATTCACATGTAAATACGTATCCGTAATTTCTATATTTTCATGCCCAAGACGTTTTGAAACGTTGTAGACATCATTGGTTATTTCCAACATCATGGTAGCATGAGAGTGTCTAAAACCGTGCAGATTCATATTAGAAACATTGGACAACTCTTTATATTTAATAAAAAAAACGATCAAGAGTAGAATACGACAGCATTTTTGTATCACCAAAGACAAAATGATGATTAATGTTACAACTATATTCAGTCTTCTTATTAAGGTAATAATTAAGCAGCATTTCATTCAGGCTGTCATTAATATAAATAATACGATGTGAACTGAAAGATTTTGGTTCTTTAACAACCTGACCTCTACCTCTTACGCGACAGGCAGTAGAATTAATTGTTATTGTCTATTCTATCAGTTCTACATCTTTCCACATCAGAGACAGTGCTTCGCCTTTGCGCAGTCCAGTATAGAAAAAAACATTAAACAGTACATAGAATTTTTCTTCATCAACATGACTTATAAACCTGTTGAAATCTCCGATACTCCATATAATTTAACATTTTTTATGTTTTTCCTTGTCAACAAGAGTATGGATATGTTTTATCCTCGTGACTGCTCAACTGTCGGTGTAAAGCAATTCATTAAAACACTATATTTAATCAATCGTTTAAGCAGTTCTACAATTAAATTAATATATGACACCGAAAATACATCACCACTTCTACTTCCATAGACACCTTCAACCATATCCTTTTGAAACTTCTTAATGGACTTTGGATCAATTGCTTCTAATTCTATATTTCCAAATACAGGTTTCAAATGAGATTTATAACGATATTTAATAGAATCTGTAGTCGTCACCTGATTGATCATATCGACATCTTCGATATATATGTCAAATAATTCATTTAAAGTCATAATACATTCCTCCCATAAAAAAATCAGCTTTAATAATACATTAAACTGATTTATTATACTACCAGAATATTATTCAAGCTGGCGTTTTTTCTTTATCTTCTTTTTTTCTGAAGTCATTTTATGGGAGTATTTATTAAGCTTGTAAAATGAAGTTTTCCAGTATTATCAAGCAAGTTATCAAATATATTCATAGGAACCCCTTCTACCTTTTTATCTGGATTTATCTTACAATCAACAGCATTATACCTAGCCCACAAAGATTTTTTCTTATTGTTAATGTTTATACATCTTTTTTCAAATTTATCTGATTCTTCTAATTTGCATACCACAAATGAATTGGGCCTGAATGTCAATATTTCTTTATCCGTCCATGTCATGATCTCATCAACACGGCCTACCCTGAAATCATGCTCAATATTTTTATTATGAGTCTTCCTTTTTACTTCAACAACAACCCAATCGGCTATACTGATTTTCTCGTATTCCGGACAAATAAAATGGTAGGGCTTGCTGGTGATATTGATTTTTCTAGAAATACCTCTGGGAGCCTTACAACAGCTATCTGAAGCTCAGTTGTTTTAATATTTAAACTCTCTAACTCTAATACCATTTCTTTCACCTCATTATTAGTATATCAGCTTATAACATTAAAAAAACACGACAAAAAATACTGTCTTTATTTCAATAAATAATCATATTTCACAAGTGTTTGATTATTGCCAATATTTAAAAATCTATTTTTCTTTACTAATTTTATCAATTAGCCATTTTCCATCTTTTTCTACCATCTCAAATTTAAATGTAAATTCGGTATACTTAGCGTTGTCTAATTCTTTATATAACGGATTATATAACTCTTTTGACAAATCATCAAAAATCTTTTTCATCATTGCTTCTTGTCCCTGTTCTAAATATATTTTAGATAACTCTTCCATATTTTCTTCTTGATACTTCTGAGCCAGTTCATTAATATTTTCTTGTGCTGATGTCATATCGATTGATTTTTCATCTAGTCTTTTTCCTTTAACCAGTACGGTATTTTCTTCTTCGTCATCAAAAGTTATTTTATACTCTTTTATTAATTTATCAAAGACTTTTTTAACAAAGTTTTCGGTTTCTTTCACAAAGGATTCACCATAAACATTTTCATCTTCAAAATTCTTAAATCCATCAGTTATAGAACTAATATCAAGTACATCAGTATAATCATCAGTTCCCAGCTTTTCTAATTCATCTAGCTTGTATTCCTTTATATTATCAAAAAAAGATGTAACTACCTTTTCCTGTTCTTTCTGGGTGTTATCGTTTCCAGCACATCCAGTCATAGAAATAATCATTAATGCTGCCAAAGCAAATGTTAAAATTTTTTTCATATTTATTTCCTCCAAAAATGCAATCAACTTATCCTACTAGCAATAAATCAAAACTATAATACATTTATCCCTCCTGCTATCAAATTAGCCAACCGGCTTATACTAAATTTTAACATAAAATTACATACTTATGTCTATAAATGATAAAAATTGTTTTTTTAATCTATTTAAATATAAAGGTACATCATTGTTAGTGTAGAATAAAGATTTCATAAAAAACATCTCTGTTACACTTGAAAATCAGTAAAATAAAATCCGTTGTATGCAACACCTATAGATATAAAAAATCTATTATTTGATATTTCTGATAGGACATTTACTCGAGCATATGCTGCTAATACATAAAATGAATAAGATATTCACTGATTCTAGCCATGTGGATAATCAAAGTAGAGTATAAAGTCTTAAATAGGAAATTTTTATTTGTTTTGCAAATTAAATATATCTAATACCTCTTTTAAGATGCATTCTAAAATTAGAGTTATTAAATACTGGTCTCAAAAATCGAAATGCATATGAGACAGATTGTAATAACCCGATCATAAGAAAATCTAACTGTTGTTATAATCGATTTGAACAATTTAAAATTAGCGAATGACCAACATGACCATGATACTGCTGATTAATATATTATTATAGCAGCAAATATATACATGTCCGGTTTATATCTTTGACTACAAAAATATCTTTCAGTTATAGAGTAGTCTTGGCTATAAAAGTATAATTTTACTGAAAAAATATTGTAATGAAGAAAGATTTGATTCCAATTTATGGATTGTAGGCGAAGTCTGTAAGTGATTTTGTGTAAAGCCAAACTTCATTAGATGAGGGGAAATTACATTGAATAATCATGTAACGCAACACATCAGTTATACATTTTACCTAAAATTTAATAAATATTTTATTAGACAATCTAATTTTTTATTGATCCATAATTAACATCACCATATTGAATATTAATTATAAGCATTTATCATTTTATTATTAAATAAAACAACCACCGATTGTTAGCCGGAGGTTGTCTATTGTGGCATAATTGTACTATTTAGTTTTTCTTCTTTAGTAGAGTAATTCCTGTTAAAGAGATTGTTCCTAACATTGCGAAAGTAGCAACAAGCGCATTATCACCCGTTTTAACAGAAGTATTATCTTTAGATGGTTTTTCTGTTGGTGCAATAGTATCAACATCTGCTTTTTCAGTTGCTCTAACTGTTACTTTTACTGGATTAGAAAAGTCTACTTTAGTATAAATAATTTCATATTCTCCAGTATGAGTATCAATTACCATATTTGGGTTTACCCATCCCCATCCTTCAGGTAATGCAATTGATTCTAATTTATTACCAATAACACCTTCTAAATCCATATCACTAGATAATAGTGGTTTTTCAACTACTGTTAGCTTTGCTGTTTTACGTACTGATGGTTTACTATCATGCATTGCGGAATAATGAATATTGTATTCACCTGGTGCCAGTTTAGCAATTTTTTCTTTACTAGCTGCGCCATCTATTAAGCATTCTACCTTAGTTTGATTTTGATCATTGCTTTGAGAGTTATCGTTTAAGTCAGGGTTTGTAGTAAACATATGTTCATTATCTATTGAGTAATCAATTGTATACTCTGATAAGTCTACTAATTCACTGCCTGCTGTTAATGTTGCTTCATTTAATAAATCTGGTACAACACCTTCTACCATTGATAAATCTTTTACATTAAGAGCTGCAGTATTAGCATAGTATTTTTCTGCCGCTGCTTTTTGCTCTTGATTTTGTGCATAGTATGCATATTCAACTTTAAATGTTTGTCCTGCTAAGTTTGAACCTGCATCTCCTGGCCAGTTTCCACCAGTAGCAAAGTTTAATTGAATATATTGAGGGCGGTCTAATGCTGCTTTGGCAGCAGGATCATCACTATAATCAACACTTCTTACAATTTGATCATCAATATACCATTCCATTTTACCTTCAGACCAGTTAATACCAAATACATGGTACGTTTCACCATCGATCACAACACCTGGTGTAGTAATTTTTGACCCTTTTCCGTTCCCTGCATATTTACCATTATCTGCTCCCGGTGTATATCCTGGTTTATTGGTATCGCTGTAATGTAACGTTTCATAAACAAAATTAGGATCACCGATCGATTCCATGATATCAATTTCTCCTGATAAAGGCCAACCATCTCCTTGGTCACCGTTAATAGATCCATCTAACGTAAAATCGGACCCTAATGTCCAGAATGCTGGGAAAGTTGCTTGTCCTTCTGGTAATTTTGCTAATACTTCAATACGCCCAAATAAAAAATCTTGTTTGCCATGTGTTCTAACGCTTCCAGAATTATAAATAACTTGACGATCTCCACGTGGATTTTTATATTGTGACTCCTTAGCACGATCTGTCACCTCTAAGACAAGTTTACCGTCATCAACATGTACGTTTTCTTTATCTTTAGTATAGTGTTGTTGTTCAACACCACGAATACACCCTAATTCATAACCCCATTTAGAGTTATCTAATCCATTGTTATCAATAGCACCTGTTCCATCGAACTCATCTTTCCAAATTACTTCATATTTTTCATCATTTGGAGTAGTCTCAGTACCTATTTGACTCAATGTTACATCGTCAATATAGATTTGTGATTTATATGTAGCATTCTCAGTTGATTCTGTCCATTTAATAAAAGCTAATGCTACTTCACTATTTTCTCCACTATTAAATGTAAATGTTAAATCTTGATATTGCCAAGCTTCATTAAATGTAATTGCTTGTTCTATAGCAGGATTTAAATTCTCTACATTTGGTGTTTTAATAGCAACAATTGCTTGTGCAGCAGCATCAGCACTTAAAACTTTAGCTGTTACTTTATATTCTTTGTTCTTCTCTAATGATAATGTTTGATATACTGATGCATTTTTACTGAATGATGGTAATAACCCGCAAACTTTACTGTTATGAGCCGCACCTGGGTAATCAGTAATTTGACCATCACCTGTTGTACTCCAGTATTGACCTTTATTAGTTTCAAATCCACCATTCTTAATTAAATTTGTTCCGGGTTTAGTTCTTTCAAGTTCTAACATTTCATACTCTGTTTCTAAACCTGTAGTATCAAGATTTTTAGCTACGGCTGAAAACATATTTATTCCTGAAAGACTTAGAGCCGAGGTTAGTGCTAATGCACTTTTAAAAAACTTTGACTTCATATATAATCTCCCTTTTATAGAATGTTGTAATAGTTATTCACCTATTATGCCACTGAAATCGTTTTCAAATAACTAGTACCAATATAATATATAAAATTTAGTAAAATATTTCAATATATTTCTCAATATTTAGTAAATAATTATATAGTTTTATATATAATTTTTTACTATCTGGATAAACACTATACTTTCAAATAAAGTAGGAAAATTATGATTATGGTTCGTAGTTCATCTCTCACTACTGTTATGAAACTAACAATACTAAAATAAAAGAATCCTAGTAAATATATACACTTATATAACACCGTTATAGCTTTGATTGAGAACCTTAATTATAATTGTACTGATTATAAAATCTTTATAATTAAAGCCTTGATCATCATACTAATTACCCTAATATCAAATAACTTGTTTATAAAAAAAGGGAAAGAAAATCGAGAATGTCCGCATAAATACTATATCTATCAGAAAAACGGATAGAAGAACAGAAAGTAACTTGAGATCGTAATGTATCCAATATAATCTGCATCATTCAAAACGTTATTTGCTCCATTCTCTTGATTGCTGGAACTATCTTCATTATAATACTCAGTATTTCTTTGAGACGGTTAATTCTCTGATTCTGTATCTTTTGAATAAGCCCTAATAAAATAATTACAATAACTAAGCATTTTAAGAGCAATCTATTTTTTCAATTAATCTTCCTCTAACTTTTTTAATCCAATACTTAAGGCTGGCTGTGATATGTGAAGCTGTTGTGCAGCTTTTGTCATAGTCTGATTTTTTGCAATAGCAATAAATTGTTCAAGTTGTGATAACTCCATAATTTTCTCCTCCAATTTATAAATAAAACTTATAGCCCTATAAAAATGTTATATTATATAATTATTATTTTATCTTGTGAAATAATACATGTAAAGATTTGAGTATCCTTTCTTAAACTTAAATCAATAAAAATATATTATAGTTAAGGAGAAAATTATGCAAAAAAGAGAAATTGGTCATTTATTAGTATCACAAATTGGTATGGAATGCATGGGGTTTTCCCATGGATATGGTCAAGTGCCAAGTGAAAAATATGCAATTGAAGCAATAAGAAATGCATATCAAGAAGGTTGTACTTTTTTTGATACCGCTGAAACTTATGGTAAAGAAATGTTTGAAGCAGGGCATAACGAACGTCTTGTAGGAAAAGCAGTTGAGCCTTTTAGAAAAGATATAACTCTTGCAACCAAATTATATCTAAATATCCAAGAAGTTGAAAATAATGGATTAGAGAAAGTTATTCGAGAGCACTTAAAAAAATCAATGAAAAATTTAAAAACAGATTATATCGATCTTTATTATTTACATAGAATAAATCGCGATATTCCTATTGAAGATGTTGCATTAGTGATGGGAAAGTTAATTCAAGAAAAGCAAATTAGAGGATGGGGCCTTTCACAAGTTACAAAAGAAACGATACAAAAAGCCCATGAACTCACACCAGTTACAGCAGTACAAAATTTATATTCATTATTAGAAAGAGACTGTGAAGACGATGTTTTTCCATATTGTCTAGATAATCAGATTGGTGTTGTCGCCTTCTCTCCAATTGCAAGTGGACTACTATCAGGAAAAGTAACTTCAGAAACAAAATTTGAGGGTGATGATGTAAGAAAGTTTGTTCCACAGCTTACACAAGAAAACATTGTTAAAAATCAACCTATTATAGATATACTTCATCAGTTTGCAAAAGAGAAAGAAGCAACACCAGCTCAAATTTCATTAGCATGGATGTTGCATAAATATCCTAATGTTGTACCTATTCCTGGTTCAAAAAACAAAGATAGAATCATAGAAAATCTACAGGCCTCTTCTATAACTTTGAGCAACGAAGAATTTAAAAAACTAGAAAAAGCATTAGCTCAACATCAAGTCTTTGGACATAGAGGACATAATGAATCTGAAAATTCGGATTTTTCAAAAAAATGGAAAAATAAATAAAAGATATTAATAGTGAGAGTTTACAAAAAAGTCTTTGCGTTTTAATTAATAATCGCAGCTTGCTTAATTTAAAAACGCAATATTTTACCACAATAAAACTTTCACTGTTTTTTATTTCACTGTGACATGATCAGCTGTCTTTAATAGTTACATAAGTTTTATAGTTAAGATAAAACTCAGCTTTTATCAATTTATAACTGCTGAACAAAGCGCATTGCTGCAATCACAATATCTATCACATGCCTAATTGCATATTTATTATATTTTGCTTTACACGAAGGAACTATAAGCTTATTTTTAGAAAACTCAATATCACAGTTGCAAGTAATTAGCCAAGTATTAACTTCTGCATGAACTAAACGTGAAATGATTCTTTTGTTCAGCTGAAAAATAGTCCCATTAGTACTTAAAATAATCAAAAGATGCTCTTCTTTAAACTGATATGATTTTATGAAATCTGCATCACAAATTACAACCGGAATATATAGAGTACTTAATTCTACTTGAATAACATTACAGAGAGAACGATTATCTCCTTGAGCATATAGATAAACCTTTTTACTTCTTAAAATATCGTTAATCAGACGATTAAGATGTGAATAATTAATCTTCTCCCCTACATATGTAATTGTTTTTGACATAGACTGAGCAAACATTTTTGTATTTTGAGGAAGATCACATTCTTTTGAAAAGAATGACGGTTTATCTTGAAAAGAATGTATATAATCAATACAAGCGTCTTTAAACTCTAAATAAGAAGTAAAGCCAAGATTTTTAGCACATTTTGAAATCTGTCCTTTAGAGGTATGGCAAGCTTTTGCGACCTCTTCGATAGTCATATCCGCGATATCATGAATATGGGATTTGGTATAAGAACAAAACACATACATCGTAGTATATGTTTCAACATGATTAAGAACATCATTTAATTTATCAACCATCATAATAGCCATCCCCTTTTTTTTATTATACACGAAAAACTCTTACTCATACATAGTAAGAGTTTTCAGTTTAAACTACTAACCAAGATCTTCTCCATTAGTTTTGATAACTTTTTGATACCAATAGAAAGAATCTTTTTTATATCTTTTCATGCTCCCATGACCGTAATCGTCACTATCAACATAAATATATCCATATCGTTTACTGCGCTCAGAAGTCCCTGCACTGACAATATCAATACATCCCCATGACGTATACCCAATAACTTTAACTCCTTCATCTATACAAATCTTCATTTGCTGAATATGTTCTTTTAGATATTTAATACGATAATCATCATGGATTTTCTTATCTATTGTCAGAGTATCATATGTGCCTAAGCCATTTTCTGAAACAATAATAGCTTTATGATAGCGATCCCATACCTCATTAATAGCCACCCTTAGTCCAATTGGATCAATTTGGAAGCCCCAATCTGTAACTTCTAAATTTTCATTACGAACTTTTCTTGGATGAAATTCATCAATAACTTCATTTTCAGGAACAAAAGCAATCAGCCCTTCTTCATTTTCAGGATGTGCAGACGTACATAAAGAATAATAATAGCTAAAAGAATTAAAATCGACTGTGTTCTCTCTAAGCAGCGATAAGTCTTCTTCCATCATCTTCAATTCAATATTTTTTTTCTTCATATAAGAAAGTGCATATTCAGGATATTCACCTTTTGATAATAAATCTAAGAAAAAATAATTTACACGATTTGCCCATTGAGCAGCCAAAATATCCTCTGGATTATTTGTCTTTGGATAATATAAAGACATGCCTAACATTGATCCTATTTGAAAATTAGGATTAATTTCCCGTGCTTTTTTTGCTACTAACGCACTAGCAATAAATTGATGATGCAAAGCTTGAAAAATAGTTTCTAATTCATTTTGTGATTTTTCAATGAAAATAGCACCGCCTGTATAAGGTAAATGCAAAGACATATTGATTTCATTAAAAGGTATCCAATATTTTACTTTATTTCGATAGCGTTTGAAAACTGTTACCGCATAATGAACAAAGAATTCAATCATTTTCCTATTTTCCCATCCATTATACTTTAAAGCAAGCTGGAGAGGGGTTTCATAATGCGACAATGTAACTAGCGGCTCAATCCCATATTTTAAACATTCATCAAACACATTATCATAAAACCTTAATCCCTCTTCATTTGGCTCTTGTTCTTCCCCGTTTGGAAATATTCTTGTCCAATTGATTGACATACGGAAGCATCTAAATCCCATTTCTGCCATTAAAGCAATATCTTCTTTATAATGATGATAAAAATCAATCCCCCATCTTTTGGGATAATATTCATTATCATGCTTTCCATTCATTATTTCTATTGCTTCTTCATAAGTAACAGTTTCTGTATTTTTGCCACAGCTTATTTCTCTAGGAACAAACTTTACCATATCGGCTGTACTCAATCCCTTACCACCTTCATTATACGCTCCCTCTAATTGATTAGCAGCTGTTGCACCACCCCATAAAAAATCATTAGGAAATCGTCTCATAACATAACTCCTTTCTATTGATTAGTCTGTTGTTTATTCGCCAAGGCAACAAATGGTAAATAAATCAAAACACAAATTATAAATACAAAACAAACTGAAATAGCAGTCTCCCACGAACCTGAAGCTGATAAAAACGCTTTAATAGGCTGTGGTGTTGTCCATCCAACATCTAATGTTCCAGGCAAAACAAGTCCTGCAGAAATCATCAATGCGCCTAGACCCATTGAAACAATTGGACTTAAGATAAACGGAATTACAAGGATTGGATTTAATACGATTGGCAAACCAAAGATAATAGGTTCATTGATACAAAATAATCCTGGAATAAGACCAATCTTTGCAGTTTTTGTATAATCAGCTCTTTTCCATCCCTTCTTTCGCGAAAGAATCAAAATAGCAACAATCAACGCTAATGTATTACCCGTCCCACCAATACATCCATAGTTTTCAAACAAGGCAAACCATGTATATGGATACGGAGAGCCCGCAGTTGTTCCTGCCTGTGCTGCATAAGAAATATTAGCAATATTCATAGAAGCATATAAAGTAATATAAATCGGAGAAACAGTAAAGGTTCCATGAATTCCTACTGACCATAAGATCATTGCCATAAAAATAAGAATCATAGGTGTAAACGGTGTAGCTCCTAAAGACTGAATAGGGGCTTGTAAAATCGCATAAACTAAAGCATTTAATCCTTGAGGCTCTATCAGCGAAATACAATAAGCAATAACAGAGATTAAAATAATGATGATTGCGGTAGGAATAGCAATCATAAATGATTTTGATACTTCAGGTGGAACCTGATCCGGCATCTTAATTTGAAGTTTATCGATCTTTGTTAACTTACTAAAACCATATCCAACTAGTAACCCTGTAATTATAGCAACAAAAATTCCATTTGCCCCTAGATAAGATTCCGTTAACATTCCATCAACCTTAGGTGGATATAATACAAAGAATGAAGCTAAAGCAGTTAATCCAGCTTTTAATCCATCTACTTCATACTGTTTTGCCATATTTCTTGCAATTAAGAAAACAATAAAAACAGCCATGAGATTAATTGTTCCGTTACTTACAGGAGATAAAACTGCTTGAAAATCATCTAAATCAGGAATTATTTTAACAAGAAATTGACCAATAAATCCTGATGAACTTAATAAAACAACATTAATACAAACAACAATTGATCCTACAAATGTAAGAGGGAATATTTGAACAAAAGCATCCCGAATAGCAATAAGCCCTTTAATACTATTAAGCTTTGTTGCAAAGGGCATAAAATATCTTTCAAAAAAACTATTTAAAGCTTGCATACTTACTTCCTCCTTTTCACCAAGTCATTCATTTAAAAAGAGTCATACAAATATTGTATAAAATGGAGTGCACTATTTGATTTAAAATTACCTGATCAGTTCTATTATAAATCGCCTTATATCCTCCCCTCTCTTTACTTAAATTATAGATAATACAATTTTTTTAATCAAAATAGTTTCCTTAAATGGAAACTATTTTTTGCCAGTACTATCTAGATAGGTATTAAAAAATCTTGATGATTCAAAATAAAGAACATTTCAATCTTTAAATCATTAAATATAATTTTCACCAGTTTAAGCCGATTCATGCATATATTCAGAAATCAAAAAATAGTTTTCATTAATTATTTTTATCTCAATTAAAATATATAAAAAAGAAGAGATTTTCTCTCTTCTAATAATAGTTCAACATTTTAAAATATGTTTTATTCATCATTTCTTCTACTAGTGATTCTTTTTGAAACCCTTTATTCACATAAGTCTCCATTTCTAAAAACATAGATTTATTTTTTAGATTCTCAACTTTCATAGAATGTATATCAATACCATATTTATCAAAAACTTCACGAATATCTTTCAATGCATAATCTTCATAATAGATTTCCATTTGTATGTTTTGATTATTTTGTGTGACCTTTAAAAAGAACCCCCTATGAAACAATATCTGTAATCCTATCAAAATAATTGTTGTTATAATTCCGATATCATATAATCCTGCACCAATACACATTCCTACTCCAGATGTTGCCCACATTCCAGCAGCAGTTGTTAAACCTGAAACATTACCATTCTTTACAAAAATAACGCCTGCGCCCAAAAAACCAACGCCGCTTACGATTTGGGCAGCTATACGAGAACCATCTATTTCATTTATGTCTATAAAACCATATTTTGATACTAACATTATTAAAGCAGACCCCAAAGCAAGGATAGCATGTGTACGCACCCCCGCCCCCTTATTTCGACTACTTCGTTCATAGCCAATCAAACAGCCGCAAAATGCAGCAATCATAATTCTTATAACCCATATTCCATGATTTACTATATAGAATTTAATATCAAATGGCAAAATTCCCACCACCTATTCACAATATATTTCTTTCAATCTTCTTCTTTTTTCGTTATCAAAATTATATTCTTGTAATAAAAATTCATCATAACTTCTATATTTAACCCGAATTGATTGAATCATTATTTCAATCAATTCTCTTTGAACATATAATAAGGGTCTACATTCCTCCCTTAATTTCTCAGGAATTTGTAGCTGCTGACATAATTCATCATTACTTTCTTTTAAATAAATATTGGATAACAAGTATTCTTGGATTGCATCTTCTTCACTCATTCCTAGAGCAATCATAATCAAAAAGCCGGCAACTCCAGTCCTATCTTTTCCAGCAGTACAGTGAAAATAAACATAGCCATCATTTCTTAATAACAATTCGAACAAGCGATGATACGCAGGATTATTAAAAGCCATCTCTTTATATCCTGCTTTGATATAAGACATTAGATAGTTGTATTTTTCTTTAGTCATCTCTCCTTGCAGCATAGTACCAAAATCAAAACCATATTGATCATGCGATTGCATTTTAAGAGCACTGATACGTTCATATAAAATATTTTCATGCTGCTTATCCGGTGCTAAGCTTGCTTCAGCTTCATCTCTAAAATCAAGAATATATTTTATTTTTAAATGATCAACAAAATGATTTTGTTCTTTTATAGTTAATTTATCTAAAGCACCACCCCTAAAAATCATGTAGGGTTTTATTACAAAACCATCTTGAGAGCTATATCCCTTAATATCTCTAAAATTTTTAATATTAACTATTCGCATCTTATCTACCCATTTCCTCTTTCAATTCATCAAATTGCTCTTTAGTTAATCCAAAATCACCAATTGCAGTTAAATGGATATTATGGAAATCACTGCCACCACTTCTTATAAGATGAAATCTATTTGCAAGTTCCTGTGTTAAAGAATAATCTTCAGATTCCATACTAGGATGTGATATTTCAATTCCCTGTAAGCCATAGCTGACATATTTTTCAATTTCATCATAATTTTTATATTCACAAGGATGGGCAATAATAGCAATTCCTCCATCCTCACGAATTGCCTTTATCCCCTCTTTAATATCGATATATCCCATTTTAGAGTCTACATCTAGCGAAGTCTCGCTCATAAACAATTCTCGATACTTATTAATATCATTATACTCAGGATACTTATGAACAATCGCCAAGAATAAATGCATTTTGAAGACAATATTATACGGAGCGTATTCTTTAGCGTCTTCGTAAGTAATATTTAAGCCCTTTTGATTTAATATTTTAATAAGTTCATGATGATACTCATCCCTACATTGTAAAGTCTTTTGACATAGTTTTTCAACATGATACGGATGGTTATTTAACCCCAAACCAACAACATGCACCTTTTTGTGTACATCGTAGTCATAACAGCTCATTTCAACCCCACGAATTGTTTCTAAACCATTTTGCCGGCATACCTTTTGCACTTCTTCGAAATGAAAAACAGTATCATGATCAGTAATTGCAATCACTTTAATTCCTTTTTCCTTAGCTAATTTGATCGTTTCTTCAATAGAATGAATACCATCACTATAAGCAGTGTGAACATGTAAATCTGCATACACCATATTATCACATCCTTAAATAATAGTTAAAACTGGATCAGTTTTTGTTACTTTTTTCAATTTTGTTGGAATAACTTCTAAATAATCATTAGAGTTTGTTACAACAACCATAGTTGTATAGTCTAAGCCCGCTTCTTTAATCATTTTTAAGTCAAATTCTAATAACAATGACCCCGCTTTTACATACTCACCTTTTTCAACATATTGAATAAATGGTTTTCCTTCTAATTTAACGGTATCAATTCCAACATGAATTAGAATTTCAGAGCCATTTTCAGTTGTTAAGCCAATTGCATGTTTTGTTTCAAAAGTTGCACTTATAATCCCATTAGCAGGAGCATAGATTTTTCCTTCTACAGGAATAATAGCAACACCCTTCCCTAAAACTTCTTTTGAAAACATTTCATCGTTAACTTCGTTTAATGGAACAATCTTCCCTTTAACAGGACAATTCACTTGATTTAATTTATTATCATCGTGTTTTACTTCACTTTCTTTCGGATCATCAAAACCAATAACTAAAGTTGCAATAAACGTTACAACAGCTGAAATAATCATAGTAATAATAGCATTCATAAGATTATTAGGGTTGTTCCCCCCTACCCACATTGGTAAATTAATAATGCTAGGAGTCATGAAAGCAAATGCTTTTAATCCACAAAAACCAGCATATAATCCTCCAGTAAAACTTCCAATCATAACTGCATACATAGGCTTTTTCAAACGAATTGACACACCATAGATACATGGCTCTGTAATTCCTGCAAAGAAAGCAGTAAATCCGGCAGATAAGCAGGTATTCCTAAAATCTCTATTTTTTGTTTTAACCGCACAAGCAAAAGCAGCAGCACCTTGCGCCATGTTCGCTGTTAAAGTTAAAGTTCTTGAAAATGGGTCATATCCTGATTGTGATAAAATCTGAATTCCTGCAATTGCTAGAGTAGCATGCATACCCGTTGCAACCATCCATGGATAAATAATACACATAATTGCAATAGCAAACATTCCAAATGTATCATAGCACCATAACAATGCATTACCCAAATAAATTGAAATAATCCCCATAGCTGGCGCTAATACAACAAATGCTAACGGTGTCATAATCAGCAATGTAAATAACGGTGTTAACATCCCTCTAATCAATTCTGGCAATACTTTATTCAATCCAAATTCTACTTTGCTCATAACAAAAACAATTAAAATAGCTGGAATTAAAGTTGATGTATACGGCATTCCATATAAAGGTAAGAAACCAAACATATCTCCAATAAATTTTGGATCAGTCGCTGAAACAATACCACTCCATTGTGGATGAACCAGCGCACAGCCAAGTAAAGCTGCCATATACATATTACATTTAAAATGCTTTGCAGCTGCCATTGCGGTAAATACCGGCAAGAAAGTAAAGCCAGCATCAAATACAAAATTAAATACATAATAAGTCATTGATGTTTCGGCATTTGCCCATCCCATCATTGATACAAATAATAAAATACATTTCCCCAGCCCTGTTCCTACTAAAATAGGAATAATTGGACCGACGCAGCCAATAATTGCAGAAAAAATAGAATTAAAAATTCCTTTTTTTTCTTTTTTGTTTCCAAAATTTTCATCTTCTTTAATATTTGCAATCTGGCATACATCAAGATACACATCATGAACATGTGTACCAATAACAACCTGATATTGACCACCTTTCTTGATTAATGACAAAACTCCATCAATTGCTTCAATTTTTTGATCGTTTGCTTTTGATTCATCCTTTAAAGTAAATCTCAAACGCGTCATACAATGCTGCAAAGTTACAATATTATTACTCCCTCCTACAGCTTCAATAATGTTTTTTGAAAGTTTTTCATATTTCATTCTCTTTTCCTCCATTCTTTTGAAAACTTCAAAATGTGAAGGTTTGGCCAACTTAATGTTACCATCCAACAAATATCTATTTGCAAATTATTTTTTAGAAATAATTTTTGCAACATGAATCGTAAGATATAAAACTTCCTCATCATTTAATTCATAATGATAAGTCTTTTCAATATGCGATTGTATTTTTGAAGTACAAAGATATGACTCAACATATTTTTCCTTCATAATTTCAAGCAAGTCATTATTTAAGGTTATATCTTCCACTTGCTTTATTTTATTAAAAACACGTAATCCAAAAAATTTTAAATGTGTTACAAATCTATGATAAGATAAAGAATCTTCATCCAACTCTAATTTAAAATAATCTTTTACAATACCAATAATCTCTAATATGAAATTTGTCATTTCATAAATATCACTGATATTTCTACCAACCTCACTACTCACTATATGTAATGCTAAAAATGCCGCTTCATCCTCTTCCATGTTTATTCCATATTTTTCTTTAATAAGTTTTAAAGTTAATAAACCTAACTCAAATTCTTTAGGATAGAAATTCTTAATTTCAAATAACATATGATTTTTTAAATAAACGCCTTCTTTATACCGCTCTATGCTTGTATGAATATGATCTGTTAAACTGATATAAAGAGAATCATCGACTTCTAAGTCTACTTTTGCTTCTTTGATAACACAATCAGATATCTCCATATATTCGAGAGGAATATCCTTTAACATATTAATCATTTTTCTTTGACTTGGTTTTAAACTTACTTCAAAAGTTTTATTGATCTTATTCATATCAATATTATCACCGGCTTGTTTTCCATAAGCCAAGCCTTTCCCCATAACAATAATTTCCTCCATTTGATAGTTAGTTGTAATAACAACATTATTATTTAAAATTTTCTTTATAATCATATTCATTCACCCCTGTATAAATATAAAAAACCTGCCACAGAAAAATATCTGTAAACAGGTTTAGTGTTGCCTCATATGTGCAATAACTATCCATAAATTACATATTTATATTATCATTCCTCGCAAAATTTGTCAACGCTTTCAAAATAAAGGATTTGATTTAAAACAACCAAAAATTCTATTAAAAATTAAATACTGATATTAAATTATTTTCAACCTAAATAATGATTAGGTCTTCTATAGCCATACCTAGATAACCAAAATAAATCTATTCAATGTAATTATAATTGATTATATATCTAATAATCACAAATCTTAAAAATAATACTAAATAAGGTTAGATAAGCACACCCTATCATTATAACTTAGTATTAGGGTTATATTTTTTGAGGCTGCTTACATCATTATAAATTATTTGTCTAAAAATTACGAATACATAATTTTTCCAGTAACTCACCAATATAATACAGTGATACATAGCCAGTATTTATTGACCACTCTACTCCGTAACGATAAAAAATATCTACCTTGTCAGCAACCTCTTTATTATAATCCTGGCTTATATAAATAACCTTAGCCCCAACTTCTTTTGCATTTTCTAACGCATCATGGTAGTGAAAAAAACCGTCACATACATTAATGATAACAACAACTGAATTTTCATTAAAAAAATAGCTCCTAACCGTCTTCGTTTCACTGACTTTAAACAGATATGCGCACTTCCCCGAAGTCAATAATTTGATTTGCAACAAAAGGAATTCATCAAGATCATGCTCATCACCTAGAAAAGTAATATCCTCGCTTTCCTTAAATAACTGAACAATTTTTAAAAGCGTTGCTAAATCAAGATTCTCTTTTGTTGCAACAAGATTATCAAGACACTGTTGAAAAAGATATTCACTGATTTCTTCATTACTTTTAAAAAGAATATTCTGTGATAAAAATACTTTCAAATTATAATCTAAGAGTGTTGTTTGAGTTGATAATAGGGTTCTAAATTGCTGATAATTTTCAAAACTATATTTTTTTATAAATCTTGAAATACTTGCCTTAGATACATTCGCCTCTCGAGCTAATTCATTAATAGAAGGGAATGTTTTTTTTCCAATATACTTAAATACATTTTGAATAATATTATAATCATTACTATTAACAGCTTCGCTGTTACATCTTTGAATAAAGGTTAAGAAACTTTCTAGTATTTCCTCATCCATTTTTATCAGCTCCTTTCCCTATATTATAACATCTTGATAATATAAAAGAATATGAGTCTTCAAAATATTAGACTCATATCAATTAAAATACTTTTTCTTTATTACAACTATTGCTCCCCCACTTAACAAAATAAATAGACAATAAACTTCAAACAGCGAAGGATCATCCGTCTTAGGTGCCAGCACAGCAGTATGTGATGATTGTTTAGTTATCTGATCATTCTCTACTATATCTAGAACATTAGTATCAGCAGTAATATTAAACATTGTAGCTGCTTGTCCCTCATTTGCGATTATTACTAATATATGTTCTCCAATTGTTAATGTTGAAATAAGTTCTTTTGGTAAAATAATGGTTATTAGATCACCAGAAACAGTATACTTTGATCTATCAATTTCTTGATCATCAATTATGAGCATTTTGAATAATGACGATGGTATGTCAGTCTTTATTTTAAGTTCTTCTCCCTGTTTAATATTTTTATTAGCTCCATCTGTTATACAATATTCAATATTTTCTTGATTCCATAGGATATCTTTAGCAAATGTTGTAAAAGCTCCGCGCCACGTATTCCAGTCATGTCCCCCATTTTGTATTTCAAAAGTATAATCAATATTTTCAGCATCTAATTTAGGTAACATAAAATCTAAGATAGAGGCCTTAAAAAAAGAATTAATCAACCCAAAATCAACTGTTCCTGCCGAAAGATAGATTTTCTTTGTCTGTAATTTTGAAATAAGTTCGTCTGTAAATACTTCATCATCAATTTGAACAGCTGCTGAAATAATACCAAAATATCCAAAACTATCAGGTGCAATTTCCATTACTGTACTTGCCGCAACACCACCAGCTGACAATCCAGCATAAGCTCGATCCTTAGGATCAGTTGAAACCTTATAATTCTTTTCAATAAAAGGAATTACATTATTAACAACATCTTGAGCCAATATGACATTCGATTTAATATCAAATCCTGTCCCGCTAAAATGTGAATTATTTAATGTCACGATTATACTATCAGCTAGTTCTCCTTCAGCAATTAGATTATCAACAATATTACCTGCTGATCCTAATTGACACCATTCAGTTTCGTTGCCCCCATTACCATGTGCTAAATAAATCGTTTTATAGTTATTCCCTAAACTATAACCATTCGGTAAATAAATCCCAAGACAATTTTCAGTTCCATCATAAGCGATGTATGTATCGTATTGATAAGAACCCATATTATCATTTCTTGGATAAATATAAGATTGACCCGCTAATGCATCTGAACTATTTCCAACATAAAAATAGGACCAAGTAGCATCATGATTATTAATTTCATTCTTTTTTGAAGGATTAACAGGATCCTGCACAACTACTGCAGATCCATCACTATAAGTTACAAAATATCCATAAAAATATTCTGTTGCTGGTAATGGTAAGGTGACAGAATATAAATTTTCATCTTTTACCATATCATAGAGAATATAGTTTCCATTATAATTAAACTCAGTTCGTTCAGTATTTCCGCATCCTCCAGTAGGATACATTCCCTGCTCATATTCATAAGCCGAATACCACCTTATTCCATCATTGCTTGCCCCGTTTTCTTGATACCAGGGAGCTTCAGAACTCTTAATAAATTGGAAGCCTCCTTGTAATTGGATATTTTCAACATTTTCCCCTAATTTTGTACTGTCAACAACAAAGGTTACTTGATACTTTGCCTCACTAAGGCCGGTTGTGTTATCAGTAATAGTTATTCCCTCATTAACAGCATGTACATTACTCATTGAGTATACACCCAAAGATAACAATAGTGTAAAACAAATTCCTATCTGCAAAATCCATCTTTTTACTTGTCTCATATTTCTTCCTCCTAAACTAAGAATAACAAACCAACCACTTTCTGTATACGTTTACAAACGAAACTTAGTTACAGAAAATGAAACTAATATTCTTGCATAACCGCAAATCATCAGAAATTATAACTATATAAAATAAAGATCACTTCCTTATTGTAAGGAAGGTACTTTCTTGTTAATATATTGATTATGTAGTTTTCAACAAGTTATTAATTCAAGATTAATTCTGAAAAGGAGGTTTCAATGAACTACTTTGAGTATAGCTATTCCACTAGCAGCACTACAACTATTTTTATATTTATTTTCATCCTCTTAAATATAATTGCACGATGGCGTTTATTCACTAAAGCTAGACGTTGGGGAATCAGTGCTTTTATTCCAATTTATAGTGATATTGCATTATGTCGAATTGTAAAACTTTCACCACTTTGGCTTCTATTTCTTTTAATTCCCCTTATTAATATGTACTTTATTATCTTTTATCACATTGTTATTAGTTTTAAACTTTCTTTTGCATTTGGAAAAGGCATAATGTTCGGACTTGGCTTGTTAGTTTTCAACCCACTGTTCATTTTAATATTAGGGTTTGGGAATTGTGAATATCGTTACTAATAAAAATAGATATAGTTATCATTTGTAAACACAAAAATTAATAGAACTATCAACTTAAATAAATATCAAAATTAATTTGCATATTTGTTCAAAAAATGTAAAGAGACTCTAAAAATAATCAACTTTTTTAAAATAAAAAAGAAATTCTACGAATTCCTTTTAACTGCGATACATCAAATACATTTGATTAATTTCTTCTTTTATCTTATCTCTTAATTCCAACGGTTTAAAAACCTCAACATGATTAGCTAATTGTAAAAAGCCACTGACTAACTTTTTATCATCAGGAACCCGTTCAATTGAAACATTTACAAATCGACGGAATTGTTCAACTGTGAATGTACATCCCTTAAATCGTTGATACAAAGCTTCAAAAATATTCTCATTTCCTAAATACACACGTAATTCAATGTTGATCAAATTATCTTTTCCAATATCAAGCGGATCATTAGATAACCAGATTCGCTCCTTAAAACACTCAGTCTTTGCTTGGATATATTTAGGGGTACGAGTTATTTTCAATTGATCAATGCGATCAATTCGATAATATGCCAATTCAAAATCTTCACTACTATTTATTAGGTAACCAACTAAATATACTTGATCATTTTTTATATCAATATTAGTTGGATATAATAAAATTGTTTTATGACTAGGCCTATCTATAACTTTGTTTTCAACAACACTATATTCCAATTCTTTAAATGATACACAAGCAAATGTATTTATAGCCTTAATAATTTGCTCTAAATACACTGTAATACAATTATCTTCATAAGTTGAATTGATATTATCTAACAAATGATAATGATTTATTTTATACAAAGAACTATCTGATAATACTTTTTCTAATAATTTTGAATCATTTTGACTTTCTAAATGTAATCCTCGACCTAATAACCTTGTCAATAAAATTAATTGAGCATCAGTATAATATGTCTTTTCAACGTACGCACCTTTTTTTTGTTTTGTTGCATAATTAATACTACCACTTTCATTGCATATAAAAGGGGTAAGCAACTCATCTTGACAATCTTTTATCAAATTATTATAAGATTTTATTGATTCAATATCTGCTTTAATCGTATTGCTAGAAATCGTCGTTCCTAACCCACCAATTCTTTTAATTAGTTCATCACGTGATAAAGCATGATCTTCGTCTGTTAATCTTTTTAATAAATATTGCGTTAGCAATATGCGAGTTCCATTACTAATATCTCCCATTCCTCAACCCTCCATACTCTATATTTTACTTTATCTTCCAAAATATGTAAAATTAGTAAATATAATAAAAACCAATTATTTGGTGTATAAAATTGTATACATAAAATTAATTTCACTATCCGGCAAAAAAGTATATGTTTATGACAAATTTATGACAATAAAAAAGACTAATTTATTAATTAGTCTTGATATTTTCTAATAAAACTATCAATTTTACTCCAATAAACTTGACCACCAATTTTTTCACATTGAGCATGTCCGGCACCCTTGATTACCAATTTTTCCTTAGGACAATTAGCACTTTGATATAATTGATTGAGCATTTTAAAAGGGACAAAACGATCCTTATCGCCATGAATAAATAATGTTGGCGTAGTTGATTTTTTCACTTGTTCGATTGCTTCAGCTTTGCCAAATGAATAACCGGCTCGAATCTGAGTCACAATATTTGCAATATCTAAAAATGGTCGACTTGGCAAATTATACATTTCTTTTAGCTGATAGGAAAACATCTCCCATGTACTAGTGAATCCACAATCTTCAATAGCAGCAATAACATTGACAGGCAATTTTTCCCCTGTTACATTCATTACTGTAGCCGCTCCCATAGATACTCCATACAGGATAATTTTAACTTTTGAATCATTATCAATTAAATATTTGATCCAGTTAATTATGTCTAAACGATCGAGCCAGCCCATTGCAATATAGTCACCTTCACTCTGCCCATGACCTCGAAGATCAGGAAGCAAAAGATTGTAACCTTGCTCATAAAAATGTTTAGCACTCGCATGCATCAATTTACCTTCAGATGTATATCCATGGACAATAATCACATAATCATGCCCGTAATTCAAAAATTGATAAGCATGCAGTTTTAATCCATCATCACTGTCTAAGAATACATCCTGATAATGAATAGTATCAAAAAAATTGCTACTATCTCCCTTCTTATTTATATCGGTTCTATCTTTATCGGGTATTTGATTATTTGTTGAGGGATTAGTAAATATCGCATCTTTATTAGCCTGTTTATTTAATGCCAAATTATATAAATAATTACCAGCATAAAATAAACTACCAATTCCAGCTGCCAACATAGTTAAACTACCAGTTAATGCAATTTTCGTCTTTTTTCCCATTACTGGAACAGTGTTCCTTGTTTACCCCAATTTGGATATTCATCAAACGAAACATAAACATCATTAATTTCAATATTTGTTGTTTCTTTGATCATTTTTACTAACTCTTCAGTAAATTTCTTTTTAGCATCAAAATCAATTGTATTATATAATTTAACCGCAATCATCATGCAAGGAATGTCATCACCGCGGAAATACATAATTTGATTATCTTCTAAATGTAACATTAAATTTTCTTCTTTTTTACCAGGTAAGATTGTAATCAGCTCCCCAGTTCTTTTAGCAATTTCATTTTCTTGCCTAAGTGTTAATTTATGATTTGTTGTAAATGAAATAAATGGCATATATTTTTCCTCCTTATTTTTATTAAGGATATTTTAACACTTTTTATAGCCAATGTTAACAAATTATTAGCTATCTTAATTTGAAGTTAATAAAATTTATTAAAGCGTTTACATAAAGGATTTGATTTCTTTTTTTGATTATGTTAAAATATAAGAGCAAAAGTAGCAATATAATTTTCAAAGTATCACAAGTATTAGAAGATTGTATTACCTTTATGTACCGCCGCAATCCGATATTTGTGATTTAGAGTTACATAGAGTATTTCCTTTTTGCACATCTTTCAAGGAGGTACCATTAATGAGTACAGGTAAAGTAAAATGGTTTAATCAAGAAAAAGGGTTTGGATTTATTACAAATGATGAAGATGGAAAAGATATCTTCGTTCATTTCTCAGCAATCAACGCTGAAGGATTCAAAACTTTAGAAGAAGGTCAAGTTGTTGAATTCGATATCAACGAATCTGATCGTGGACCACAAGCTCAAAACGTAACTGTTAAAGCTTAATAACCAGAAGAAACCCGGTTAATCGGGTTTCTTTTTTATTCAATTATTCCATAATGAAGCAGAGCTTTATAAATTCCTCCATCATAAATATCACTTGTAATATATTCACTAGCTTCTTTTGCCACATCAACACCATTTCCCATTGCAATTGGATGCCCAACTACTTTGAACATACACACATCATTAAAACCATCACCAAAAGCATAGCTATTATCACGTTCTATTTTTAAAATCGTCAATAGTTTTTTAATTCCAATTCCTTTATCATAACCAATAATTGTTGCATCAGCAGAATTATGACCAAAGTGCTCATTTAAAACTACTGTATCTTGTAAATAGGAAACAATCTTTTGGTAATGTTCTTGATCATTAAAATGAACATCAAACATGTGGGCATCGATCTCCTCTGTTTTAAAATCTTCAATAAAATATGGATGTTCGTAATCTGTTTGCATATCAGCTAACTTATTAAAATCAATTCCATGAGCATAGCCAAGATTAACGCCATTAAAATTATATCCACATTCTAATTTATCAAAACTATCCACAAAATAACTAACCTGTTTCCTAGTCAATGGTTCATCCAATAATACCTCTTCTTTATACACGATATATCGACCATTTGCACAAATAAAACCATCAACATATTTTTCAAAATGATATTTTGCGTAAATATATGGTCTACCGGTGCAAATAAAAACGTAATGCCCTAGATTTTGTAACTTTCTTAAAGCTTCTTTTGTATCTTCAGGAATAATATTTTTTACTGCTAAAGTCCCATCAATATCAAAAAAGAATATTTTTTTACTCATAATAGTTCCTCCATTACATTATTATACAATAAAAATAAAGTAGAGTTCAATGAACTCTACTCCATAACTCGAATTGCATGATATCCTTCATGAATTGCTGTTAAAATTTTTCTTGGTGCTTTTGCATCACCAATCACTGTAACATCATCATAAATTTCCTCTAAAGCATCTTCTAATTGATCATTTGGTTTAAATCCAGCTGCATTGATAATTGTATCACACACGATTGTATACTCCTGATTATCTTGGAGATATGTAACTCGATTATCTTCAATTTTAGTAACAGTTGCTTTTGTAATTTTATTAATATTATTATCTTGAAGCATTTGTCTCAACGCCTGATCATTATTTAAACAGTGGTCACAACCAAATAAAATATCTTCCTGCATTTCAATAATAGTTACCGTTTCCGCATTTTCTTTAAGATAACATGCTGCCTCACATCCTGCTAGACCCCCACCAATAATTACTATTTGTTTTCCTGCTTCTTTACGGTCAGTCAAAAATTCACTTACAAAACCTGCTTTTTCAATTCCCGGAATTGGTGGCATCATTGGTGATGACCCTGCTGATAGAATAACTTTATCGTAATCTTTTTTAGCGTCTTTGAGCGTAAACTCTGTATTTAAATAAACATTCACACCAGTTTTCAAGCATTGTCTTTCAAGATAAGTAATCAATTTCAAGACATCATGCTTAAAGGTAGGCATTCCTGCCGCCCAAAGTGTACCCCCTAATCGTTCTTCCTTTTCATATAAGTCGACTTCATATCCACGTTTTCTTGCTGTGATAGCAGCGTACATTCCACCTGGACCGCCTCCAATAACTAGTACTGATTTTTTAATTCCATCAACTTTTGGCAGTGCGAATTCTTTTTCCGCATAGCAAAGTGGATTTACAGCACAATAATAATGTTTTCCAGAAAAACCTGCTAATAAACATTCATTACAGCCAACGCATGGTGCAATATCCATTGTATTTCCCTGCTTTACTTTATTAGCCCAATGTGGATCAGCAAGCATTTGATGACCTAAAACAACATAATCCAAAACTCCTTGTGCTACTACTTCTTGTGCTTTTTTTGGATCAAACAACTTTCCTTGCCCCAATACTGGCAATGATACATTTTCTTTAATTGCTTTAACTACATCTAATTGGTGTCCTTCTTCGTTGTAAACAGTTGAAATAGCTTTATACCAAGCCTCATAACATCCTACATCAACATGTAATGCTTCAATCCCTGCACCCTCAAGAATTTTAGCCATAGCAATTCCTTCATCAATTTGTCTAAATCCCTCAACTTTATGAACCGGAGTAAATTTAACTAAAATTGGAAAATCCGGTCCTACATTTGTTCTAATCGCGGCAATACATTCAAGCGTAAAACGCATTCTATTTTCTAATGAACCGCCATATTCATCAGTACGTGTATTCCATTGTTTTGAATGAAATTGATCTAATAAATATCCGCCGTAAGCGTGTAATTCCACCGCATCTGCTCCTGCCATTTTTGCTAAAGAAGCACCATATCCAACCTTTTCAACGATATATTTTATATCTTCTTTTGTAAATGGCTTACATTTCAAATCAGGAAACCAAAACGCCCCACAATCACTAGCTGAATATGGTGGTGTAAATGGATCAGTAAATTGTTGTCTTCCCAATCCTGGTGATACTTGAACACAAACTTTAGCGCCATAGTTATGACATCTTTCTACTAACATATTCAAACGCTCAACATGATGAAAATTACTAAGTTCCGTACATGGCCGAGGTTCATATTTAGTGGATACAACATTTGCACCAGTTATAATTAAGCCGGTACCTCCCTTTGCCCTTTCAGTAAAATAATTAATTGCATCGATATTATATGCCCCATCTGCTTCACCAGTTGTTCCCATCGGTCCCATCACGATCCGATTTTTTAATTTCATTTTACCGATATAACTTTTTTCAAATAATTTATTCATAATCCTCCTCCTTTACTTCGGTAATATTTATTTTACTCAAGTAAAGTATAACATAATAATCGTAAATGTAAAGGGTTACATTTATGATTACATTACTTGCTTTTTTTACTAGATGATTTATACTTAATTATTAGAAATGAGGAATACGATGACAAAGATTACAAAAGATATTATTATTGAAACAGCTTACCAACTGTTTTTCAAACATGGATATAATAATGTTACAATCAACGATATTTGTAAAGAATGTAAAATCACAAAACCAACTTTTTATACCTATATAAAATCTAAAGACGATATTTTAGCACATTTTTATGATGACATTACAGAAGCAATCGTTGCTAATACGGCTAATATAATCATGGCAGAAAATTATTGGCAACAGTTATTGATCTGTTTTGAAACATTAATGGAAGAATCAATAAAACTAGGCTATGACTTAAGTAGTCAAATGTTTATTATGAATTTAAAAGAAGACCGTGGTAGTTTTGATTTTCGAGATCATTTGACCAATATCGCTATTGCAATTATAAAAAAAGGTCAAGCTACCAAACAAATTAGAAATCAAAACGATCCTGAAATACTATATCAAGCTTCAGCATATGCATTTACAGGTTATGAATTAATGTGGTGCATAAAAAAAGGTCAGTTTGACTGGAAAAAAGAATTAAGAATAGCATTAGAAAACATATATGATGTTGCACCAGAACTTCGAGGTTAAATATGAAACTATATAATACCATAAAAATTAACAATCACAGCTATTATATCAATGATGAGGATGGTGACTCTTGTTATCTAATAATAGGAAATACCCATGCTCTATTAATTGATTTAGGCCTATTTAAAGAACCACTTTTACCGACGATTAAAAATATTACTAATAAAGAATTAATTATAGTATGTACTCATGGTCACTTTGATCATATTGGCACAATCAAAGAATTTAAAGAAGAAACTATCTATTTATCTCATCGAGACCGTGATATTTATTATGATAATGCTCATATTATTAAGGAACTTTCTTTGATTGACTTCAACCAAATCAAAGATTTAAAAAACCATCAGCAAATTGAGCTTGGTAACTTTGAAATAGAAGTCCTTGCTCTTCCTGGTCACACCCCGGGATCAATGATTTTTCTAGACCGTCAAAATAAGTGTATTTACACTGGTGATGCAATTGGTTCCGGCTGTGGTGTTTGGCTACAATTATTCCATAGCCTTGATTTAAAAACGTATCATACCGCTCTCCAGCAGACTATTGACTATCTTGAAAAACAAGGAGTAGACGATACTTGGCATTTTTGGGGTGGACACAATCAACAAGAAATTCAGTCAAAAATTTCTGCATATAATAAGTTAGATTTTGTTTTAATGAAAGATCTTGAACAACTATGCCTAAAATTAATAAACAGTGAGATTACTGGTATAAAAAACTCAGCTCCAACATTTGATGACAACCAAGCCTACTACGCCAGCTATGGTAAAGCTGAGATAATTTATCAAAAAAATAGTTTATAGTGAAATTTTCGGATTTCACTTTCTTTTTTCATTCGCATTAGAGCTATTATCTATGATAAAATAATTCCATATGGAGGTTTACCAATGAAAACATTACATGGTTTAGACTATAGTTTAAAAATAAAAAATACAATTATCAATCACATTAATCAAGCTCAGAAAAATCCTTTTATAAATTATTATTTTATTGTTGACGATCCATTATATTTTGAAGAAGCTTTTTTTAAATATACTGATACACTTTTTAATATTAGAATCATTACATACAATGATTTGATCAAAAAATTATTAGAGCATTATCAACTATACTCTTATCAAGAACTATCCAAATTAGATAAAATCCTAATAACAAAACAACTTATTGAAAATTCTAATAACTTATTCAATACTAATAGTAAAATGGATTTAATCTATGAATTGATTGATATTTTCGATCTTTTCTTTCTTGAAAGTTTTAGTAATTCAGAGTTAGAGCAGCTGCCCCCCCTAGCGAAACAAAAAATTGCAACAATTATCGGACTCTACCAGCAGCTAACTACTTCATTACCTAATAATACATGTTACAAATATGAAGAACTATTATTTGAACAAATTGATAATTCTAATGTTGAAGATCATTATATTTTTATTAGTGAACAAATTTTCAAACAACGTCGCTTTGAACTAATAAAAAAAATATCACTTTATAATGATGTAACAATTTTGGTTAATAATAGTAGCGATTCACGTGATTTGAATAAACCTTTTAATAAATATCATGGTGATCAAAAAACCGTCTTTGAAAATGATAATCCTTATTTGAGCCATCTCAATAAATACTTATTTTCATTACGATCACCAAAGTATGAAAATCATACACCACTACATACAATTATTCAGACTACACCAAAAGCTCAAATTGAAAGTGTAGTATTAAATATTTATCAAGATATTGTAGATAATCACATGCACTATCACGATTATGCTATCTATTACCCCAACCAAGAATATTTAACCTTATTAGTTGATACTCTAAATAATTTTAAGATTCCCCATAATATTAAAAAAAGCTTAATATTCAAAGAATTGGATGCTTGTTTATTATGGATTAGATACTGTTTAAATCATGATAATAATGATCTTTTAGATTTATTGGATACTAAAGTTTTAAGTCGATATAATGACTTTGACTATCTTGATTTGATTAAGAAAAATTATCTTGAAAAAGGTTATATTGAAGATCCCTTTAGCACCCTATATAACTTTGAAAAAGCGCAATCACTAGATGATTATTCATCAGTAATGATTAATTTTATTAATCAAGAAATGCTTTTTTCACAAAATCAGACAATGCTAATAAACTTCTTCACTAATTTAACAAGTCCCCAGTCCTTTACACTTGCCGACTTTTATAGTTTAGTAAACCAATTAAAACCGTCTTTAAAAGAAGATATCAAACCATGTAATGATCATTTATATTTATTAAATTATCAACAATGTTACAGCGGTATCTTAGAATGCAAAAAAATCTATTTGGTTGGTGTCAATGAAACTGTTGTTCCAAAACAAAATAAAGATACTGGAATATTACTAGATCAAGACTATCAAATTCTACAATTACCTGATTTAAATCATCAAATTAGTGTTGATCAAAATAATATTCTAAAAGTCTTAAACAGCCAAACTGAATTTACAGCAATATGTTTTAGTAATGCAACAATTGATGGTCAACCGCTATTAAAATCTTCTTTGTATAACCAATTAAAACAAATGTTTAAAATTTCAAATATTGATATAAATAATGACTATTATCACTATAGCCTGAAAACCAATTTATATCTACATGGTGGTAAGGATATTGAATTATCATCACTAAATACAATGATTAAGCACTATATACAAACTAATAACCAACCAGATAAATTAACTGTTCCACTATTTTCGAATCATCTCTCAGCAAGTAAGCTGGAAACTTACAATGGTTGCCCATACAAATATTTTAATCAATATGGATTAAAATTATACCCTTTTAAACAACCGCTTTTTCAAATAAATGAAATTGGTACGATCATCCATTACGTACTTGAAAAAACTCAAGCCCTCTTTACTGACAATATTACTGCTAGTAAAGCTGAAGTCGATGATTTAGAAACAGTTATTAACCAGCATGTCGAGCAATATTTAAATGAACATGGTTTAACTGAGCGCTTAAATTACGGTACTAATAACTATATTATTAAAACGGTCAAACATGATCTAGTTAATACTGTAATCGTTCTTATCAACCAAATGAAAGCATCTGATTTTTATATTGTTGGTAGTGAAGTTGATATCTATCGGAATTATCCTGATTTTAAATTTAGCGGTATAGTTGATCGAGTAGATCAATATAATCAATATTTAAAGATTATTGATTATAAGTCAAGTAACAAAGACCTTGACCTTTCTTTGGCAATTCAAGGTTTTAATATTCAAATGCTCTTATATTTAGATACTTTAACAAAACAAAAAAAACTTGATAAAGGTGCTTTGTTATACTTTAATACTAAAAAAAGAATCCTTACTAGTTCTTTAAAAATCAATGAATCTGAACTTAGTGAAAACTTTTTCAAATTATATCGAATGAATGGTTATGTTAATAGTGAAGTAGTCGAAGAAGTTGATAACAATATTGATAAAGATTCAGCAATCATTAAAGCAAAATTTGTTAAAAAGGATGACTGTTACAAAGGAAATATTTTAAGTAGTTTCTCTTTTGAACGTTTAATTGATTATGTTAGTCAACATATCGAAAATTTATATCATGAATTAGCAAACGGAAATATTGGAATTAATCCTAAAGGTAGTGATGATGCTACGGTCTTCACTAAAGTTAATCCATGTACTTACTGTAACTATCGTAGTCTATGTAATTTCGATGTCTTCTATAATGAATATACTTTAGTTGACAGTAATAATTTAGAACACTTGCTTGAGGAGGATAATAGCGATGCCAATTAATTCTTTAAATGATGGTCAGTATGAAGCTGTCATAACCCGCGGATGTTCCATTCTTGTTTCAGCTCCAGCTGGTTCAGGGAAAACTAAAATTCTTGTTAATCGAATCATGGCTTTAATTGAAGATGATGGTTATAATGTCGATCAACTGCTTGTCTTAACCTTTACTAATGCAGCCGCTCTTGAAATGAAACAACGTCTTCAAGTTGCATTAGATGAACGTCTTCAAGAAGATATCAATAAGCCATTGGAACAACATTTATTAAAGCAAAAGCAATTATTACCAAAAGCTTATATTACTAATTTCCATGGTTTTTGCAGTACTCTTTTGAAACAATATGGATATTTGATCAACCTTAATAGTAAATTTGATATTTGCACTGATCCTTCACTCATCAAACACCAAATTCTCGATAACTGTATTGAAACATGGGCAGAAGATCAAACATTTATTGATTTTATCAGTACTTATTTTCCAGAATACTATTTTAACAACTTTAAGAACGCTATTTTCAAATTTGAAAATTTAAGCAATACTATTTATGACTTTGATAATTATATTGATGCAGTCAAAAAAGATATTTATTATCACATTATTAACAACGATGATGATGCTATAAACAATTGGCCTATCAGTAATAAAATTATCGAACTATTACATCAACAAGCTACTATGGGATTGAATAAGGTTTATGAATTAGCTAGTTATGCCAGTTCCCATAATTTGTCTTTTTACTATCAAAATCCCTTTGGTGATAAGCCTAAGAAAGCAGATTTACCAAGCCCATATGATTGTCATTTAAAATATTACTTCGATGTCATCAAGGCAATAGAAAGTAAAAACATGACGAATATCATTACCGCTAGTAAAGCTAGTTTGATGAAAAGTTATGATAGTAGAGGTTTATTTAATGAGGATAATGAACTTTATAAAAAAGAATATAATCGTCTTAAAAATAATATCATCAAATTTTATCGCGATAAATTTAATGATATCGTATACGATGATTTTGATGAGTTTAAATTAACTTTATCAACCTCTTTAGAGCCTTTAGAAAAATTAATTACTTATTTAAAACAGTTTAAACAGGCCTACCAAGATTATAAGCTAGCTCATAATCTTTTAGATTTCAATGATCTTGAAGCTAATGCATTAGAATTACTAGAACCCAAATACGGAATTGTTACACTTCTATACCAACAATTAAAAGAGATCATGATCGATGAATACCAAGATACTAATCAGATTCAAGAAACTCTAATTAATAAAATTGCAGATCTTCATGAACCCAAGATCAATCGCTTTATGGTTGGAGATATGAAACAATCGATTTATCGTTTTAGAGAGGCTGACCCGGAAATTTTTAATGAGAAATATCTTACTTTTAATCTACTACCTAAAACTAAACGTATTGACTTAAAATTTAATTACCGATCAAATAAAATTGTCCTTGACAGTGTCAATTATATTTTTAATCAAATCATGGATAAGGATATTGGTGGTCTTGATTATTACTTAGATGAAAGTGCCAAATTGAATTATGATTTTTTACGTAAAGAAGGTGCAAAAGAATTAGAAGATTTGCCAGAAGTCACCGCCAAAGCATCACAACGTCTTGATGAAGAAGCACGCTTTACTAGCGAAGTCATCCTATCATATCAAACTGGTACTATAAGCAATGATGCTGAATTAGAAGCAAAAATTGTTGCTAAAAAAATTCAGGATATGATTGGTCACTTAGAATTGGATAATTTTAACGGCACAAAAAGACTGGCAGATTATAAAGATATTGTTGTTTTAATGCGTAGTACTCGCAGCTTTATAGCTTTTAAAAAGATATTTAATAAATTTAATATTCCTAGTCATATTGTTTTATCTCAAGGTTTTTTACAAGCTCCAGAAATAATTAATCTCGTTAATGTTTTAAAAGCTTTTAATAATCGCCTTGATGACATCGCCTTTACAAGTTTACTAAAGGGCAATTATGTAATAAGTCATTTTAGTGAGAATTTTTTAGCGCAAATTAAAATTGATGAAACTATCTCAATGTTTGATAATTGTATTAATTATCTTGAAAAAAAATTAGATAATTATGAAGCTTTAGAAACATTTATAAATTATTATCAAGATATGCGAAACTATTTTAATAGTCATTCTATTAAAGAAAGTTTGATGAAATTCCTTGAGGATAGTAATTATTTACCTTTCTTAGCTTCATTAGTCAATGGTCCTCAACGAGTTGCAAATATTGAATTAATGATTCAAAAGTTAGATGAAATGCATGATGATTCTTTAAATACAATAACTACTAAATTTGATGATATGATCAATAATGGAGTCAATCTCTCTCCCGCAATGGTTTCAAGTAATGATGATAATGTTGTTTCTTTTATGACTATCCATAAATCTAAAGGATTGGAGTTTCCAATTGTTTTTGTTTCTAATATGCAAAATAAATTTAATCAGCAAGATGCCCGAGAACGAATCATTAGTGATAAAAAATTAGGAATTGCGGTCAAACCGCGAGTAAAATGTGATTTAGAACCCTATCAAGACGTTATTGTTGAATATGAAAATAAATATCGAAAAGTAATTGCAACAGCACAGACTAGTGAAGCAATCAACGAAGAAATGCGAATTTTTTATGTTGCATTGACTAGAGCTTCACAAAAACTAATTATGACTGGCTTAATTAAGGAACCCCAAGATCTTATCAAATGGCAAAAATATGTAATTAATAATAGTGAAGATTCAATGATAAATCCACGTTGTAAAGATAAAGTAATTCTTTATCATAATGCACGTAAGCAAAATAGCTATTTAGATTGGTTAGGAATTTCTTTAATGAGTCACAGTAATATTATTAATCAAGGTCTAAAAAAAGAACTCCTAGACCATGATCAAACAGATGATCTTGTTAATGAAATAAAACAAAATTTTCAAACTATTTTGATTCATCAAAATAAGCATTTAATTCAAGAAAATACTAAACATAGTAAATTTTCTATCAAGATTCTTAGTCATCATGATGTTGAAGAACAAATTATCGTTTCAAATAAAAGTGATACTATTCTTGACTTAAGCAGCTATCATCGATATAGTAATTTTGAATATCCATACCCAACTAACCTAGAAAAATCCATTGCTGTAACTCGTAAAATTGAAGATGGCGATAGAAGTTTTAAGGATATAAGTTATGAGCTTGATGATTCCCCAGTTGATGCTGGAACACGTGGAACAATTATTCATAGTGTGCTTGAACATCTTGATATTGACGTTCATTTAGATTTATCAGATAACTTAAATAAACTCAAACAAGCAAACCTTTATGACAATGAAGCCTGGCAATTAATTGATAAATATCAACAACATCTTGAAAACTTTATTACTAGCCCAGTTTATCAGTTAATGGTTAATGCTGACTATCTTTATCGTGAAAAAGAATTTTCTATGCTTGAAAACGGACAAATTATTCATGGAATTTTTGATGTTGTCTGTATTAAAGATAATCAAATAACAATTATCGATTATAAGACTGATAATTTGAATAAAAACACTAGTAAAGAAATACTGATTTCTTTACATAAGCCGCAAATGGATTATTACAAAAAAATATTAGCTCGTGTTTTCCCACAAGCTAATATCCAGGCAATCGTTTATTATCTATATATTAATAAATATGTAACTATTTAAAAATGGGTTATCCGTAACCCATTTTTATTTCACAACAATATCTTTAATATTCTTTAAGATGATTCGCGTCATACCGCCCTCATCCATTTCCTTGACGATATCTACACCTTCAAGATAATCCTCAACATTTAATTCAATAATTCGATCATCATCTAAAACTAATTTACAACGTGACATTCGATCTAGCGATACTGGCACGTTGACAATTTCATCATCTTCTTCAATTCCCAGATCGCGCATAATTAATTCAACCTCTTCAGTTGCATTATAGTCGTTTCCCATAACTTTTTTAGCCAATTCCATCGGTTTTACCGGACGATGATCCATTACTAAATCAACAAGTTCTTTTTTTACTAATGGTAGGGGATCCCCTTCAACAACATTATATTCACTGTCAACTTTCTTTACAACTTTATTAACAATACTCATTTTTTGTTTATCTGTTAATTTTGGTTCACCTTTAATATATTGTTCATTCAAGTAATATCCTGGTTTCCCATCAATCATATAACGTTTTTCAATAATCGACAAAATATTATCTTCAACATTGATAATAATTGCTTCTTCAACAGCTGTTGTTTTATTTGGTAAAATTTGTTGATTAATAAATCTAATACTACGTATACCATCATTTTCTTCAATTAAACTCATTGGCATAGTTTTATAGTTTAACTTAATAATTAAAACAAATTTCTTACCATCTACTTTTAATTCTACAAACATTAAATTAGCATTTGGCATTTCTTCAATTTTTGTACATAAATCAAATAAATCTTGCGTTATTTTAATCGATTCTTCTTTAAACGCCTCATTACTTTCAATCATTTTTTTACCAGCTTGTAATAAGTGATGCTCACTACCGGTTACCAATTCTTTAATTCCAGAATTTTCTAAACATTTTTCAATTTTTTTATCATAATACTCAGTTGTTCCTTCAGTTAAATTAATAAATGTATCTGAGTAAATAATTTTACTATGTTCCAAATCCAACATATGAATCAAAATCTTATCAATTATAATTGTATTATTCATTCTTTCATCACCACGGTTAAGTATATCATATTTTGTTGAAATACGATATAATAATCTTGGTGATTAAAATGAAAATTATTATCGCACCGGCAAAGGTGATGAAAACAAAACAAGTAAATATTGAAACTACAGATATCTTATTTAAAGACAAGACTACACAGCTACATAATTATTTAATGAAATTTAATCTTGATCAACTCCATGACATAATGAAAATATCTTTTAAAATGGCGGATACTGTCTATAGTTATTTCCACAATGAATATACTGCGGTTCCTGCACTATACTGCTATCAAGGTACTGTTTTTAAACAGCTTAGTTTGAAAGACTATGATGCAGACGATTTTGTATACTTAGAACAGTATTTAAATATTTTATCGGCTTATTATGGCATCTTGAAATACAATAGTGCAATAACCCCATATCGTTTAGATATGATTATGAAGATTGATTTTAATTTATATCAATTTTGGCAAGATGAAATTGATAATTATTTTAAAAATGAAGACTATATTATTTCCCTAGCCTCTAAAGAATTTACTAAGATGCTATCACATCCCCATATCATAAACATTGACTTTGTTGAAGATAAAGCAGGTAAAATGGTACGCAATTCAATGTATGTCAAACAAGCTCGGGGAAAAATGCTTGATTTAATGGTTAAAAATAAGATTAGTGATCTTGATAGCTTAAAACGTCTAACGTTTGATGGCTATATATATCATGAAGAATTATCAACAGACGATAATTATGTTTACATTAGAAATGGAAAACAAACATATAAAAAGCTATAATAAAAATAGATGGCGTGCCATCTATTTTTATTTATTTAAATATTCTTCTAAGAAATTTATCATTCTTTCCATTTCTTCATCTGTCCCGATACTAATTCTTAAGTATTGATCAATTCGCTTAGTATTCCAATGACGAACGATTATTCCTACTTGCCGCAATGCTGTAAATAATTCTTGGCCTTCAACATCAGGATGTTTTACAAAAACAAAATTTGCATAACTGTCAGGTACAATAAAACCTAATTCTTTTAATCTTGTTTTAGTCATTTCTCTTGTTTTAATTACTTTAGCACACTTTGCTTTTGTATCTTGATCGTCAAGGATACTCGCTAAACAAATTTGTTGTGCGACATAATCAACTGGATAAGAATTAAATGAATTCTTAACATCATACAAATGTCTGATTGCCTCTTTACTTCCTAAAGCTATTCCTAGTCTAATTCCAGCTAAAGAACGTGATTTAGAATATGTTTGTGTTACAACTAGATTATCATATTTATCAATTAAAGAGACACAACTAGTTCCACCAAAATCAATATACGCTTCATCAATGACCACAATACTGTCAGGGTTATTTTTTAATATTGTTTCTATAAAATCTAAATCAACTAACAAACCAGTTGGTGCATTAGGATTTGGAAAAATAATTCCACTATTAGGCTGCATAAAATCATTAAGATTAATTTTGAAATCACGGTCTAATTTAACCAGTTTATATGCCATTTGATATAATTCACAATATACCGGATAAAAAGAATATGTAATATCCGGGAATAAAATTGGTTCCTTTCCATTAAAGAACGTTAAAAAAATCAACGCAAGTACCTCATCAGAACCATTCCCCAAAAATACTTGTTCTTCTTCAAGTCCATAATAATTAGCTAATTCTTTACGTAAATCAACAGCATCACTGTTTGGATATAACCTTAAACGATCAATATCCAAAGATGTTAATACTTCCTTAATTTTAGGACTAGGTCCATAAGGATTCTCATTTGTATTTAACTTGATCATATTCACAATTTTAGGCTGTTCCCCTGCTACATATGGTTCAACCTCGCGCAATTTATCTTGCCAACTCATATAATTCCCCCTTATTTAAGCATTTCATCAATCAACTCCGATAAATAATCGACTTGTTTATCACTATGCTTTTTAATCAGTTCATCCGCTCGATTAAAAGTGTAACCATGATCCGCGTGCTCAAACATACTAATATCGTTATACGAGTCCCCAATCGCATAACTTACAACATCTTCATTAAGTAAACTAACTAGATTGCTAATTCCAGTTCCTTTCGTACATCCACTTGGCGTAATGTCTAAATAATGCATATTTAATGTACCATGCGCTTCATCTGCATAATGTTCATCTATATATTTTTGAATCTTTAAAACTTCATCAATCTGCTGGTTGTCTTGATTTATCGCTATTATATCAAACTCCTCAACATTTGGATACTCTTTTATAAAATCATGCTCATTCGTTACAATACTACGTCCTACCTCATCATAAATATATGTTTGACCTCTCAAATACCCTAATGTCTTTTTTCCATCATAAAAATATATCCACATATCATCATATTTCAAACAATGTTCTATGATATCAATACCAGCTTGTTTTGAAATAACTCGTTTAAATAATTCTTGATCATTACGATCAACAATATGAGCTCCATTATTTAAAACTAAATAGTCATAATATAAATCTAATTTGTTTGTACTGCGTAATGCTTCTTCATAATTTCTCCCAGTATTAAAAGCAAACAAGTGCCCAGCCTGGTGAAGCTTTTCCACTTTCTCTTTATCCGGGGGATATAATAACCCATCTAAATCAATAATTGTTCCGTCCATATCACAAAATAGTATTTTTTTCATAAAATCCTCCAATATATAGCCATATTATAACAGTTTAGACTAAATCATCAAAGAGCTGATAAAGCATTTGATTACTTTTATTTACTTCTTGTAACGCTGTTTCAATATCTTTCGCCACAATTTTTCCATCTTGCAGGCATACACACTTACCGCTTTGATTATCTTGAAGAAGTTCTATCGCTTTATTTGCCATCCTTGCAGCTAATATCCGATCTTCCGGCACCGGTGAGCCGCCTCGTTGAATATGTCCTAAAACAATCGAGCGACCTGAAAATCCTGTTTCTTCACTGATTCGTTGTGCTAGCTTTTCAACATCTAAAATTTTTTCACTTGCAATTACAATTGCATGGCGTTTATTATAAACAATTTCATTCTTAATCAACTCTTTGATTACATGCTCTTCATCATAGCCTGTCTTATTAGTGATAACAAGTTCACTTCCACAAGATATAGCTGCATAAAGAGCTAAATTATCTGCATTGTTACCCATTACTTCAACTACAAAACAACGATGATGAGAACTTGAAGTATCACGTAATTTATTTACTGCATCAATAATATTACATAATGCAGTATGAAAACCAATCGTTTCATCAGTACCATTGATATCATTATCAATAGTTCCAGGTATTCCAATACAATTTATACCTTTTTTTGCTAACGCTTGTGCCCCACGGTAACTACCATCACCTCCTATTACAACAAGACTATCTATTTCATGTTCTTTTAAATTGTTTATTGCTTTATCTTGAACTTCATCTAAAGTAAACTCCGGTAGACGTGATGATTCTAAAATAGTACCTCCTTTTGCAAGAATTTCAGAAACATCTCGATAGCCTAAGCGTGCTATTTTACCCTCTACTAATCCTCGATAGCCTTCATATACTCCATAAACTTCAAATCCATGTTTTATTCCTACTCTGACAATTGCTCTGATTGCTCCATTCATTCCAGGAGCATCACCGCCAGAAGTTAATACTGCGATTTTTTTCATTTTTTCACCTCATTTAACTTTCTCTTCTAACCAATTTTGATAAAACTCTAGTTGATTCTTTAGATGAAAAAAGTGTTCCCCATTTTCCATGATTTTTAAATCACAATTAAAATGACTGGCAAATTTCTTTATATATTCATATTCACATAAATTGTCATTTTCACCATACAAAATCATTGTTTGACTATTCCATTCGGTGACTGAATGTTCTTTAACATAGCAATAATAGTCATAATACAATGTTTCCCCAATAGGTGTTTCAATCATTTTTTGTTCTTTTAATTTTTCTTCATTTATTTCAAACCAAATCATCATATTTTCAATTAAACGTTGCATATCAACAACTGGTGATAAAAATAAACACTGATTAAATTTAACACATTGATAAGCTAATAAACTAAAAAATGCTCCTAAGCTACAGGCCCATAAACTTATCTTTTCATATTTTCCTTTAACATAGTCATATATCTTTAATAATTCCTCTGTACAATTTTGTGCATTACACAAAGTATCTTCATATACTCGATCCCCATGTTTTGGCAAATCAAAACTAACTATTTGATATCCTCTATTTACTGCTGTCTTTGCTAGCATTTCTATAACAACATCTTCTTTATTAGATTTATTCCCATGAACTGCAAGAAAAACTTTTGAACTCTCTGCTCCCCAGATAACTGCAGGGATATTATCAATTTTTAAATATTTCTTTTTCATCTTCCCACCACTTCCTTATCAATGATTATAACATAGTCCAAATTTAATATTTAGCTTTTGCAAAAAATAATACTACAACAGTTTATGTTGCAGCCTTGTCTTTGGCTGGTGGTTGGTAGCACGAAACCTCCACAGCGGGCTTTCATCACCTAGTTTTATGTCGTGCGCAGCACAGCAAAAAAGGAACTGATTATTCAGTTCCTTTACTATTACCCACTAATTTATTCATATCAGCTTTAGTTTTATATGTGATTTTTAATCGATAACCATCTTCGCTTGAAAGAATTCTCATTGACACTTTTGTATCATCTTCTGATTGAGTGATTCCTATTCCATAATTACCAATACTTTCATTTCGTTCATTAAAATCATTTTCTAATTGATTAAACTTCTCTCCAGCTTTATTAAAACTTACATACATATCATCACCGTTAATCAATTTAACAATTTCTTTTAACATCGGATAACTTTGCTCGTTGATTTTCATAGTTTCAAAATCTTTAAAGCCGTTAATAGTATAACCTATATTAACAGCATTAGTTGTTCCTGATAAGTCATATGAAAAACTAATTGACATTGTTTCATTTTTACCAATCTTTAAATCATAATTCAGACTTGTATAAACATTATTTTGATCAGTTACATAAAAATCATAATCTTTATCAATCGTTGTTTTACCATACTTATCAGTAATTGCAGTTAAATCATTTTCTAACTGCTTGATCTTCTTAACATAACTATCACTATTAGTTACTAGTTTATCAAAATCTTTTAAACTCCCAAACTGATATTCTGTTACCTCTTTATTAATATTAACCTCACCTAGTGGACCTAGTGTAATTGCTTTATCCGGTGTAGTAACAGTATTACTTGCAGTTCCGTCACCTAAAAAATTACCAAATAACATTGATGAAATCAGCGGTGAGAAAATCAATACTAAAGCTAAAATACCGTATAAATAATTAGGAAATGTATTTGTTCTTTTCATGGGTTGATAGCCTTTTTCTAAGCGTGTACCACAATGAGGACAAACTTTGGCACTATCAGGAATATTTTTTTTACAATGTGGACATTGTTTCATGCAATCACCTACTCATATATATTTGCCATCCAGGTCTTAAAGTCTTCCACAAATTTTTCTTTTGCCTGGGCTTTTTTTGTATCATCTTTTATTTCATAATACTCTTCACTTAGATAAGTATACTCGCTAATTGTTTCACCTTTATTAACTAATTTTAAAATTGGTGTCCAATTAAAATCTAACTCTTCACGAATATTTTTATAAAAATCAATTTCTTTTTCAGATGCCCCCTCTTGCATGGCGGCATCACGAAATGCCTGAATATTTAAATAATATAAATAAGTACCCTTATTTTCCTCTAAATACGATGTTAAAATCGGATGAAACTCTTTACAATCTCCGCAATCAGGACGACCAATATATAAAACAAAAGTATCATCACTAGATAATTTGTTTTCTAATTCATCATAAGTAATTTCATGAAGACCTGATAAACTATTGTCTTTTTTTATACGATTAATGGATGCGTCTTGGCATCCACTAATCATTAATACACATACAATTAAACTTAATAATTTTTTCATTATTTAAGTAAAGATTCTCCATCCATTTCAGCTGGAATTTCAAGTCCTAATAATTGTAAAATCGTAGGCGCTAAATCTCCTAATTTTCCACCCTCTTTTAATTCTAAATGAGAATTTGTTACAATTAAAGGCACTTCATTTGTAGTATGCGCTGTAAATGGGTTATTATCTTCATCTAACAACATTTCACTATTACCGTGGTCAGCAGTAATTAACATTGTTCCACCTAATTCAAGAACTTTATTGTATACTTCACCTACACATTCATCAACAACACTCACAGCTTTAATTGCTGCTGGTATAATTCCTGTATGTCCAACCATATCGCAGTTTGCAAAGTTAACAATAACAACATCGTGAATATCTTTATCTAATTCTTCAATTAATTTATCTTTTACTTCATATGCTGACATTTCTGGTTGTAAATCATAAGTAGCTACTTTTGGTGAATTTACTAACACTCGAGTAGCACCTTCAATTTCCTTATCAACACCACCGTCAAAGAAGAAAGTAACATGAGCATATTTTTCAGTTTCTGCAATTCTTAATTGTTTCATACCTTTTGCAGATAAATAATCACCAAGTGTATTAGTTAAACTTGGTAAAGCAAAAGCAATCGCACCATTAACACTATCTGCATATTTCATCATACAAACAAATGTTAAATTTTTTGGCACATTATTAAATGCATGGTCATAGAATCCATCATTAGTCATCACTGTTGCTAATTGAATCGCACGGTCAGGTCTAAAGTTTGCAAAGATAACTGAATCACCATCAGCTACTTGTCCATCAACATTTTTATTATATCCAGGAATTACAAATTCATCATAAGTTTCTTTAGCATATGAATCTTTAACATATTGAACAGGACATTCAAAGCTTTCACCTTTATGATTAACGATAGCATCAAACGCTAATTCAACACGATCAAACCTCTTATCACGATCCATTGCGTAATATCTACCAGATACAGTTGCAATTTCACCAACACCTATTTCTTCAATTTTATCTGCTAATTCTTTAACAAAATCAGCACCACTATCAGGAGCAACGTCACGACCATCTAAAAATGCGTGTACATATACTTTTTCTAAACCTTCTTGTTTAGCTAATTTTAATAAGGCATAGATATGTTCATTTGAAGAATGCACTCCACCATTTGATAATAATCCCCAAATATGTAATTTAGTATTATTTTCTTTGGCATTATTAATTGCTTTTAAGAATTCAGCATTCTTATAGAATGTTCCATCTTCAACAGCTTTATTGATTAAAGTTAATGATTGGTAAACTGTTCTTCCAGCTCCAATATTTAAATGTCCAACTTCACTATTACCCATTTGTCCATCAGGTAATCCGACAGGCATTCCAGAAGCTTTAATTCTTGTTGTTGGATAAATCATTTCTAAATCATCTATATTTGGTGTATTTGCAAGTTTAACTGCATTTCCATCAATTCTTTCACTTAATCCGTATCCATCTAAAATACATAATACAATTGGTCTTTTTTTCATTATCTAATTCCTCCATTTTCATGAACCATTATAACTTGTTTAACTACAATAATCAAACAAGAAATACTTGAAATAATCTAAATTTAATAACTTTTTACTAACAAAATCTCTTCAGTTAAAATAGTTTTATATTTCTATAATATATTGATATATAAATAATATAGTTATATAATTATAATATAAATAATAAAGGGGAAATGCTATGAAAAAATTATTATGTTTATTACTCGTTTTTATGCTGTGTGGTTGTAGTATTGATAAAAGAGCAACTACTAAAACTGTTGATGTCAGTCCATATCTCTATAAAATTAGTGACAATAATAATCACTATCTTTATCTATTAGGAACCTGTCATCCTGGTCGTGATCAAATTGATAAACTTGATATAACTACCGAAAAAGCAATCAAGGATAGTCAAAGTATTGTTTTAGAATGTTCATTAGATCAAAATGAAACTGCTAAATATCAACAAAATTATCTTTTAGAAAACAGTTTAGGTGAACTAGATTTGATTAACTATATTCCTAAATTAAAAGAAAACTATCCTACACTAAAAAAATACCGTGTTAATGAATTTAATGCTATGGCAGTAAGTTCTTTAGTAACCTCTGATATTCTAGACGAAGTAGATGGCAATAATAGCACTTCCATTGATGCTTACCTTTTTAATCTCACCAGAAGTAAAAAGATTCCTTTTGAAGAAATGGAAGGAATTGAATTTCAGATGCAATTATTTTCACAATTATCTAAAGAATCACCTCACGCAATTTTAGAATCCTTAAAAGATCGACAACAATTAATCAAAAGTACAAAATTGATCCTTGACAGTTATTATAATCATGATCTTGATACATTAGCGACAATATACAGCTATCAAGAACTACCAGATAGTGAATATCAACAAGAATATCAAAATTATCAACAATTATTAATAATTGACCGTAACCAAACTATGCAAGCTAAAATAATAGAATATTTAAATCAAAATAAAGTCGTTTTCATCGGCGTTGGTGTAGGTCATGTTGTTGGTGATTTAGGATTAATAACATCGTTAAGCGCAGCCGGTTATAAAGTAGAAAAATTAGGTTAAAAAATAAAGGTCTAGAATTTATCTAGGCCTCATTTTTTCTTTTTCTTTGGCGAACTTAAAATGTACATTCCAATAAAACAGAGAATCAAAGGCCAGTAGCCTTTTATATAGTATGCAATCGTTGATACTATTCCTTGAAAGTCTTTAGTTCGATCCATGGTTAAAATCATTCCTAAAATAATTAATACAATTCCCGCATTCTTTCTAAAGTCCATTTTAATCACCCCCATTATCATAGCAAGGGCAATCAAATGAATTTGTCGATTAGAGGATAGAACGTGCAAACCGTAATAAATTATTTAAATCTACAGGTTCTTTACCTTTTTGTGAATATACATAAATTCTATCATGATCATGATATTCAAATTTATTAGAATGAATAATACTATTAATATCCCGACGTATGTCCTCATCAATATGAATAAACAAGTTTTCAGACATTTTTCTAAGTAAAATGCATAAACTTGCTAACGCTAATTCTAAATCAAAATATGCTCTAATTAAATCTTTTTGGATAACATGTTCATCAAAGATACCTTCTTTTATTTCAACTTTTTCAATATGATTCAAAACGGCATCGACACTATTTAACTCATCTTCAAGCATATCCAAGTAACATTCTTCTTTAATTTCTCTTTTGTTCATCTACAAGCTTATCCTTTTCCTTAATCATTTGTTTCAATTCTTTTGCATATAACACAAATGACAATAACATTAATGCACTGCTAGTGATAATCATTAACTGACTAGCAAAAGTATCAGGAATGTGATACCCAATAAGAATTATTACAACAAAATAAAAATAAGCTGTTGCAATTTTCCCCCACCATGAAGCTCCTTTTATTTTTAAGCCATAATCATATAAATATAATCCAACAATTCCTAACATTCCATCTTTCAATACAATTATTATTAATAACACCCAAGCTAAGGGATATGTAAATAACAAAGTAATCGCAATTGTAAATTGTGTTAATTTATCAGCAATCGGATCAATTAATTTTCCAAAATCTGTAATCATATTATATTTTCTTGCAATATAACCATCTAAACAATCACTAATACCTGAAAGCACAAGAATAAATGCTGCAATAATATAATGATGTTGCCATTGTGCATTAAAATACACAAATAAAAATACTGGTATTAATAAAATTCTAAAATAACATAAGCAATTTGGTATATTAAACAACTTTGTTTTATCTTTCATATTCATCTTCTATCCCTCTTTTTACATAATTATAGTTAACTTATTAAATAAGTCAATGATAGAAGATTTAAAGTATCTTTTTCATTGTAACATGCGGGCACCACTCATCATAATACATATCTCCATCAGGTTTATATCCTAATTTTTCATAAAATTTCTGAGCCTGCTGTTGAGCTGACAACTCAGTTTCAAGACAGCCTAATTCTCTAGCTTTGTTCTCTAAAGCAGTGACAACCTTACTTCCTAATTTTTGCCCACGATATTCTTTGATCGCTGCAATTCTTCCTAAGATCATTGTTGTCTTATCTTTAAAATACATTCGTCCAACCGCAATCGGCTGCTCATCCTTATAAATCACCAGATGATACGCAGTATTGTCAAGCTTATCAAACTCCTTTTCAAAGCCTTGTTCTTCAACAAATACAGCTTGGCGAATTAAAGCTGCATCTTTAAAAGATGTTTTACCATAACTAAATTTAAAATCCAACTTAGATTCTATCATCATTAATAATGTATCAACTTCTATAACTTGAGCAAATCGATTCTTCCAAATCTTTTCTTCTAAATATTGCTTTAACACTTTTCCACTTATTATATCATTGTCAAAAGTCGTTGTAGCATCTTTTGGAACAATAACTCTATATCCTAATTCAAATGCTACTTTAATACTAGTATCAATACAATATTCACTTTGCATACCAACGATAATCAGATCTTGAATTCCCTGTGATTTTAAATATGCATCTAAATTTGTATTTTTAAATGCACTATTATATTCCTTTTCAAAAATTTTATCATCTTGTCTCGGAGTAATCCGTGAATCTATTTGCCAACCATCACTATTTAAAATCAATTCCTCATCATGATGACGAACATAGACGATTTCGAGATGTTGATTATGACATACCCTGATTAGTTTTCGAATATGCTCGATCATCTTATTTTCATCTACTGGATACTGGCTCGTCAAAGCAGTTTGAACATCAATTATTAATAAACATCTTTTACGCATCGTTTTCCTCCATTGTATCAACTAAAAAAGTCGTAATCGTTGAATACACAGTTTCCTTATATTTTTCATTGAGAATTTCATGGCGCATATGCTCAAATAAAATTGAAATCACATGTTGATAGCCTTGTTTTTTTAAATGAGTTACAGCATTATTAAATGCTTTTTCATTAATCAAGCAAGGATCTTCTTTGCCAGAAATAAATAAGACTGGTAGTTTTTTATTTGCTTCATAATCTATATTTTTATATGTATTTTGCATTAAACTTAATAAATTATAAAATCCATTTACACTAAATGTGAAGGTACACAGCGGATTATTATTATATTCATCAACTACTTGGCTGTTACTGCAAATCCATTCATTTGGCTTATCAAAGCCCTTATTAAAAGCACCAAAAGACATTTTCTGTAATAGTTTACTATGATACTTATCCCCCTTGACCATTGCTATCGCTTTGCATAATAGCTTTCCTAATCCGGCTAATTTATTTTTACTTGGGCTGCCACAAACTATTAATGCATTAATTTCATGATCATACTTTTGAATATAATTTCTTACAACTAAAGAACCCATTGAATGCCCAAATAAACAAACTGGTAAATTTGGATATTTTTTCTTAATATAATTAGTTAATTGGTGAACATCTTCAACGATTGCACGGGCACCTTCACCATAAAAATAACCCAAATCAGTTTCATCTAAAACACTTTTTCCGTGTCCACGATGATCATGTATGATAACAACATATCCACAGTCATTTAAATATTCAATAAAATCTAAATAACGCTCTTTATGCTCACACATACCATGAACAATCTGAAAAATTGCTTTTGGGTGTTCCGGCGCTGAAACAATTACGTCTAAAGGTAATTTATCAGATATTGAATTAATTTTTAGATACTCCATCGTTTTTCTCCTTTTCATGATTATATCATATTGATTGCTTGAATAAACTAAACAAACTCTTATTTTTATCTAAATAAACAAAAACCTGCAAATTATGCAGGTAATCATTTTTGTTCAATTGTATTTTCAGTAATAACTAACTTCCGCTTCTTTAGAATCATATTAATTACTTCACTGGCTAATGAATATAAACAAGCAGCACTAGGAACCGCAATGACCATTCCAAATACACCAAATAAATCACCGAAAACAAAAATTGATAATAAAACCCAAATTCCAGGTAAGCCAACTGAGTTTCCAACAACACGCGGATAAATGAAGTTATCTTCTAACTGTGATAAAATCTGAAAATATACCATAAACCAAATTGCCATCAAAGCATCTTTTGATAAAATTAAGACTGCACCTACAAACATTGCGGCAATTGGACCAAAAAATGGAACAAATGAAAATATTGAAATAATTGTAGCAATCAATTCAGGGTATGGAAAATTAAACAGCTTCATAGTTACATAGTACAACACCCATAAAATACAAGCTTCAACCAATTGACCACTGATAAAATTTGAAAAAACTTCATTAGTTTTATGTGCATAATCAAAAATTACACAAGTAACTTTATAACCACAAAGTGCTCCAATTGCTTTTCTTAATTGTCGTAAAAAAGTTTCCTTATTTCCAAGCAAATATAGAGAAAAAATAAATCCTGTAAATACTACTCCAAATGTAGATAAAAAATTTGTTGCATTATTCATGATTCCCCCAGCACTTCTAGTTAGGATATCTAGTGCTTGACCAACCATATCTTGCCAAGGCATATTGATTAAATCTTTAACACTAGCAATATTTTCCATTCTAAAATCAATATTGAAATAGATAAATATATCATCGATGTTATTAAATACTGATGTTAGAAAAGCAGAAGTATTACTGATCAATGAAATTAAACTGCTTATTAAATTTGGAATTACGATACTAGCAATCAAAACAATTAAACAAATAAATAGTATCAGTGTTGCAATTATTGATAAACCTCTTTTTTTTCGATATAAAAAACTAGTTTTTGTACAATATTTTGTAATTTGTTTTTCAATCAGCTTCATAGGCTGATTGAGAATATATGCAATAATAATCCCATAAAACAAATATACCAGCGTCCCTAACAACGTACTGATCATTCCATAAATATTACCTAAATTCATAAGTAAATATATCAAAAAAACTGTAAACGCTGAAATTATCAATCCAGGTTTAACATGACGTTTCAAATCATCATCTAAATTAAAATTACGCATCTAATCACTCCTTATTCCGCTTGATTATAACATATTTATCATACATTTTATAACCATTCGTGATATTTATTTAGATAAACACGTTTAACTACTGTTGTCAATGCAATATATAAAATAACAATTATTATTAATAATCCAAAATAATAAGCTGGCAAACTAGTAAGCCCAATTGCTTTAGCTAAGTGACTAAATGGAATAAGCGTTAAAACAAATGCAGATAATAATGTAAAAATCGTTACAAATAGGGCAGGTTTACTTTGAACAAATGGTACTTTTGCTGTTCTAATTAAATGAATAACAAGAATTTGGCTCCACATTGATTCAATAAACCAGCCCGTTTGAAAAACTGCAATGAAATAATCAGGATTTGTTAATGATTGATAACTTCCTCCAGCCATTATTGGGGCTATAAAATAAAACATCAATACATATGTCATAATATCAAAAATTGAACTAATTGGTCCCATCCATAACATAAATCTTCCAATTGATGATGCTTCCCATGTTCGAGGGATTTTTAAATACTCCTCGTCAACACGGTCAAACGGTAAGGTTATACAAGCAATATCATAGATTAAATTTAGCAACAATAACTGAATTGGTGCCATTGGTAAAAATGGTAAAAATGCACTTGCAATTAAAACTGAAAACATATTACCAAAATTAGAACTGGCCGTCATTTTTATATATTTAATCATATTAGCATAAACTTTGCGGCCTTCAACCAATCCCTTTTCAAGAACCATTAAGTCTTTGTCTAATAAAATTACATCAGCTGCTTCTTTAGCAATATCTACTCCACTATCAACAGAAATTCCTACATCGCTTGCCTTTAGAGCTAATGCGTCATTAATACCATCGCCCATATATCCAACGCTATGTCCATTTTCTTTTAAAACTTTAATAATCAGTGCCTTTTGTTCCGGTGATAATTTTGCAAAAATTGTTGTTGTTTCTACAACTTCCTTCAGTTTATCCAAGCCCATCTTTGCAACATCTTGGCCTAATAAAATATTTTCAACATTCAATCCTACCTTTTGACAAATTGCTTTAGTTACTTTTTCATTATCTCCTGTCAAAATTTTTGTTGCTACACCATGTTCCTTCAATGCTTTTATCGCTGGGGCTGTTGATTCTTTTGCAGGGTCTAGAAAAGCTAAATATCCAATTAAAACCATATCTTTTTCATCACTAACGGTACATTTTTGTACTAAATCCTGATCTGTTTTTTGACTCACTCCCAAGACCCGTAAACCTTTTTCATTAAGTTGTTCAACTTGATTGATAATTATTTTCTCTAATTTTTGTGTTAACGGCCAAACTTTACCAAGATACTCAACATATCTACAAACACTGAGCATTTCTTCAATTGCTCCTTTTGTAACCATCTGTACTTTACCATCTTGATCCTGAATAATAACAGACATTCTTCGTCGTTGAAAATCAAATGGAATCTCATCAATTTTTTCATATTTGTTTGTTAAATCTTTTAAGCTCGAATCATTATCTTGTTCAGCCAACGTACTATTAATAATTGCTTTATCCATTAGATTATTTAATCCTGTTTGATAATAACTATTCAAAAATGCATGTCGCAAAACTCTTAAATCAATTTTCCCGTGAACATCTAAAGGAAATTCTAAAATTACTTCATCTTGTGTTAAAGTTCCTGTTTTGTCTGTGCAAAGAATATCAATAGCACCAAGATTTTGAATTGAATTTAAATTTTTAATTATAGTTTTTTCCTTAGCCATTGCAAGAGAGCCTTTAGCAAGACTAGTTGTGACGATCATCGGAAGCATTTCAGGTGTCAAACCTACAGCAACACTTAATGCAAATAAACTTGCATCTAACCAATCTCCATTAGTAAATCCATTAATAAATAAAACAACAGGTACCATAACTAACATAAAACGAATCAAAAGCCACGATACAGAATTAATTCCAATTTCAAAAGTTGTTAATTCTCTCTTTTTATTTAAATCAACAGAAATTCTTCCCAGCATAGTTTCATCACCTGTCGCAATTACCACACCGACAGCACTTCCGCTAATTACATCACTTCCCATAAAAGCCAGATTTTGTGCTTCAAGCACATTCGTCCCTACAGTTGTTTCAATTGCGAATTTTTCAACTGGTTCACTTTCACCTGTTAAACTTGCTTGGCTAATAAATAAATCTTTAGCTTCAATAATTCTCAAATCTCCAGGAATCATATCTCCTGCGCTCAAATATACAATATCACCAACAACTACTTCATCAATTGGAATCTCTTTTGCTTCTTGTCCATATCGTTTAATATTTGTAGTATTTGAAATCATTGCAATCAGCTTCTCTGCTGCACTCCCACTTCTTTGTTCTTGAATAAAGCGTAATATTCCAGATATCATTACCATAACTACAATAATGATTACTGTAGTTGGATCCTTTTCACTAGTTTCTGCAAAAATCACATTAGTAAATAAAGATACTACTGCTAGTATTAATAAAATTGCAGTAAATGGATTTATAAAAGCATTAAATATTTTTTTTAATATAGAATCTTTTTTTTGTTTAGTAATAATATTTTTACCAAATTCCTCACTATGATGTTTGACTGTTTCATTCGTGATTCCCATTTTATTTGTTTCAAAACTATCTAAAACTTGATTAATTTTATTCTCACTCGCAAAAACTAATCTCTCATTAATTGAATTAAATCTTCTCATTGTTATACCCTCCAAATTAAATTTTAGAGTATGACAAAACTATCCTAAAGAATGGCATCGCCATTATTCGGGACTTATAAACATCATTGTCATACCGGCCATGCTCTTCCATTCTTTTTCTCCTTTCAAAATTTTAGATATAGAAAAAGCCATCATTAAGATGGCTAGGCGAAAATGGACGTAATTATCCCATCATCAAAAAGCCATCTTTTAAAATTCATCGATAAATAATCATCCATTTTCTTCACCTCCACAAAATAAAAGCCTCATCGCTCAAACGCGACAAGGCATGAAAATAACTTTATCTCGTTCAAGCTTCAACATCATAGGGCCATGTAATTGCATTAGTTTTTGCCTTCACGACAAGAACTGTTGACCAGCGCACAGTGTCTCCACTGCTTTGCGGTAGCAACCCGTATCCCTATGGTAGTCTCACCTACCGATTCTTTTATCGCTTATAGTTTAACACTATTAAAGATAATGTCAACCCCTATTCCCCTTCAACTAGCTCTACTAGGATTTCTACTAATTCTTGACTTACAACCTCATAATCATCACCGTGATAACTAAAATTGACTTCATCACGACTTGTAGTGGAGTCTGTATGCCAATCTTTACATGAGCTATGAAGCTGCTTAATTCCTGTATAATCAAGCATTTTTTTCGCATTTCCTGCATTTATTCCACTTCCCGCTAAGATTTCAATATTCTCACCATATGCATCATACAAATATTTAATCATTTCTTTTCCTCGAGTTGCTTTACCTTGTAAGCCACTCGTTAAAATACGGTCTACCCCTAAAGTAATCAAAATGTTCATTGCCTCGTCAATATCATTAACACAATCAATAGCACGATGAAATACTGCGGTTTTGTGATATGATTTAATAATATCGATCATTTCTCGGGTTTGTGGAATATTAATATCTCCTTCTTCATCAAGGCATCCAAATGCAATCCCATCTGCACCATTATCAAGTAATATTTCCGCATCCAGTTTCATTACCTCAAAATCTTCATCATTGTAACAAAAACCAGCACCACGAGGTCTAACCATACAAATAACTTCTAAATCTGTGTTATCTTTAACTTTTAATAAAGTTGCTAATGATGGGGTTAAGCCACCTAAGTGTAATGCACTATTCAATTCTATTCTTCTAGCTCCACCGTATTGTGCCTGTAATGCATCATAATAACTCCCACAACATACTTCTACAATTTTATCCATTTTATCAACTCCTTACTTGTATATTTATTATAACACTTTTCCAAAAGCATTAATTGTTATTTTTAAGTAAAAGTTGGTTTGCATTTTGTTAATAGTAATGGTAAAATTTATGAGCATAGTTTATTTGCAATAAATAAAAATTGTAATATAATAAGCTAGTTCTGTCCCCTTAGTAAAATGGATATTACAAGACCCTCCTAAGGTTTAGGTGCAGGTTCGATTCCTGCAGGGGACGCCAATTATAATTTATAAAAATATATTATTGAAATCAGGTGGATTATAGACCTTTTAAATCCACCTTTTTTATATGAATATTTAACTTTTTATAATCTATCAGAACACATACTTACTATTTCTTTCAAAGATACCTATACAAAAATAGGATTTTCATAAGCACTTTTGACATAACATATTACTCTAGTTCAAAAGCATCAGTATAGAGACTATAATAAACATCATGCTTTGAAATGAGTTCATCATGACTCCCCCATTCAATAATTTTCCCAGAATTCAAAACAATAATAGTTTTAGAATTACAAACCGTTGATAATCAATGAGCAATTACATAGGTTGTTCTACCTCTCATTAAATTATCCATTCCTTGCTGAACAAGCACTTCTGTCCTAATATCAATCGAAGAAGTTGCTTCATCTAAGATCATAACTGGTAAATTTGCAACAGCCGCACAAGCGATAGAAAACAATTGCCTTTGTCTTCGAGATAAACTTGCCCCATTTTGCATCTCATAGATAGGTTCCCTTCCATTTTTAAAGAACCTTCTCATCTGAAACTTCAATGATTCGTTCACATGATGCTCTTGCCATATTGATCATTACCAATACTTGTAATAACATCATCAAACAATTCAAAATATTCATTGCATAGGCAATCATACTTGATAAGTCCCCTGTGGTCATCGTTGATGCATTTATAAGAATAATAATTTTTGCTCCAAACCAGCAAAGAAACAACAAACAGCCATAAACTGCATTATAGGCATATAAATGATTTAACTACCCGAATTCCTGCCAAATTTTCCTGTACTACACTATTCAATTCATCATAGATATGAAATACCTTTTCAAAATATGGATGTGAACGACTAACAATAAAATAAAGACCTGCCTCTAAAACTGGAACTGCAATTAAAAATATTAATGATAAATCCCTATTTATCATTAATGAAACAGCTAGTGAAAATGCCAGCATGATGGTGCTCGCACTGCCACACGAATAGTCATCATATGTGCATTTTGAACGTTAGTTACATCAGTCGCTAATCTTGTTACCAAACTTGAAGTAGAAAACTTATCAATATTTGCAAAAGAATATTCATGAATTTTATAATACATATTCTGTCTTAGATTTTGAGCAAATCCAGCTGAAGCTATCGCACAAAAACTTCCTGATAACATGCCACAAATAACTCCTAAAGTAACACAAAAGATTAAGACTACACCCCATTTGCCAAAAATACTATATTTACAAGTCAGGAAGAATATTTCATGAATACTCAACAATTAGAATGTTTTGTGCGAATAGCAGATAAATTGAATTTTACAAAGGTTGCTGAAGAATTATATATTACTGCTCCAACAGTTGCCCATCATATCATAAATTTAGAAGAATTAAATACGTCATTATTTATCAGAACTTCCAAAATGGTAAAATCAACTGAGCCAGGCTCATTATTCTATAGTGAAGCAAAAGATATTCTCCAAAAAATATATATGGTTGAGAAAAAAGTTAAAAAACTAGCCAGTCAAAAACTTTCGATATTACGAATTGGCTGTTCTAGTCAAGTAGAACTTGAGATATTAGAAATACCATTAATAAAATTAAGAGAAGAATTTCCAACTGTTTATCCCCAGATTATTATTCAGGATTATTTTATTCTAAAATCTCTATTTGATAATAAACAATTAGACATTTTAATCAGTACAAAAGAGATGATTGCTGAGGCTCACGATTATATATTTAAAAAAATAAAAAACATTTCCAGTTATGCAATCATAGCTGAAAATTCCCCGTTTGCTAAAGAAAAAGAAATATGTTTTATAGATTTATATGATACACCACTTATTACTTTGCATCCCCGCTTTATCCCATTTTAATACTGAGATAAATTACAAGAATTTATTGCTCTCCATGAAAAAATCATTTTCATCTTTTATGTAAAAATGACCAGGCTGCTATTCTTTTCGCTAAATGTAATTACGGTGTAGCTATTTTACCAGAAATATATATTCCAACACATATTAAAAGAATTGTCGCTTTACCATTTATGGATGATCAAATGACAATAGAATATGGAATAACTTATCACAAAAATCTAAAAGAAAAATATATTAAGGAATTTACAAACTATTTTATAACTAATAAATAATAAAAGAAGATTTAATTTCATTGATATAATCAATTATTTTAAATCTTCCCTTTAATTAAAAATATTTTATAACTTATCTTGATTATTTGTCATTTAATTACATGATAGATAAGCTTAACATCATTATACAATAGATGCCCTATATATTTGAAGAATCACATTCTCCAAACAAGTATTGAACTCAACACTAGTCTGATTTATTGATAAATCAGATAATAATGCTCTAGAAAAACTCGCAATAAGCCCGTGATTTTCCCTTAATAACCCATTTGCCTGCTCTCTATCATAACCGCCAGATAGAGCAACAACCCTAACTACATGGGAATCTTTCATAAGTTCCGCGTAAAAATCAGGTATGGTTGGAATGGACAGTTTAAATATAAATTTAACATCATTGTCTAATAAAGTTAGATGCTCATTAATTTCTTTCAATAACAATTCTTCAGCCTCTTTTTTTGAGGTACTTAAAATAGATACCTCTGGCTCTAAAATAGGTACAAGCCCAGTTTTAGCAATTTGTAATCCTAATTCAAACTGCTGATCAACAATTTTCTTGATACCTGCTGGATCGGCTTCCAAAATTACACTACGCATTTTTGTACCAAAGATATATTTATCTCTTGCCTTGTTTAATATTGCTTCCAGTTCAGGAATTGGCTTCATTAACTGAACACCATCTTTTTCTACTTCTAATCCTTTGTCAATTTTCAAAAATGGCACGATTTCCTTCTTTAACCATAAATATTCAGCAGTATCTACACCCTCAATTTGAGAATCCATTGTCTTTTCAAACAAAATAGCACCTAATATATGCTTAGAGGTAAAAGCCTTACTAGTAATAATACGACTACGCATTTGATGAATTAAATCAAACATTTCTTTATCATTACTATACGCTGATTCATCAATACCATATGATTTTAATGCCTTTGGTGTACTTCCACCACTTTGATCTAACGCTGCGATAAAACCTTTTCCATATTGCATACGCTCTAATTGTTTTGTGTTCATTTAAGAGCACCTCCTTTTCCTGCCCTTATTATACCCCTTGTCCATCAAGTATTCTAATAATACGTTCTATTTTGTTAGATAAGAATAACTATTTTTACAAATAAGAAGCGCTTTTAAAAATATGATAGATTATTTTAAAATATGCTATAATTAAATAAGATAATCTTTATACATAAGGAGATAATTAATATGTCTATCACAGTAAACATTTATTACACTGGAATAAACGGAAATGCTAGAAAATTTGCAGAAGAAATGGTGACCAGCGGTATTGTTGATGCTATTAAAGCAGAAAAAGGAAATGAAAGATATGAGTATTTCTTTTCCATGAATGATCCAGAAACCATACTTTTAATTGATAGTTGGAAAGATCAAAAATCAATTGATGCTCATCATGCTACTATAATGATGGAGCAAATTACAGAATTAAGAAATAAATATGATCTTCATATGAAGGTAGAACGCTATACTTCTAATGAAGAAAACATAACTTCTGCTGACAAAAAATTTATTCGATTGTAATCTAAATTAATAAAACCCATTATAAAGTCAATATTATAATGGGTTTTATACTATTCATATCAAAACATATTTCTGGTAATTGAAATATTTATTCCTTATTTACCATTTTAGTTATAATTTATCCTGTCACAATTATCGTTCTTTATTACCAAGTAAATATAGCTTTTAATTATAAATATATAATTCTAAAAAAAAACATGCCTATTTAACATTACCGCTGTTAATTCCTTCTTCATAAGGATCCAAAGGTAACCATTCTAATACATCTTGAATATATTTATTCCAAAAATCCCAATTATGACTTCCTACATCCTCTTTATAAACTAAATCAAAACCAGCATTTTCTAAATAGCCTTTAAATTTTCGATTTACTCCAATTAGTTCATCATCACATCCACAAGCCATATATATCTTAGGAAAAACAATAGTATTGTCTTCTTTTTTTGCCTGAATTAAATTTTCCAAACAAACTTTTGGATTCTTATCACTCAGATATGCTTCATCAATATCACCAAAACAACTATCTTCACCCATTACACATCTTGATTCATCGTGAACTGGTAATTCGAAAATATTTAGAGCACTTGATAAAGCTGCAATATATCCAAAATTTTGATAATATTTCAACCCATTTCTTAGAGCACCAAATCCACCCATTGAAAGTCCGGCAATAAAAGTATCATCCCGACGATTAGATAAATGAAACATCTTTCTAGTAACTTCAATAAGTTCAGTTCCAATAAATATACCGAAGTCATTGTTCTTTACTTCTTGATCCACATAAAAAGAATTATCACCAGATGGCATGACTACAACTAAGTTCTTTGCTTCTGCCCATTCTTGTATTCTTGTTCGTGTTACCCAGTCAGTATAATTTCCTAATAAACCATGTAATAAATATAAAGTTTTATATTCTTTAACTGGTTGACAATTTCCTTTAAAAAGAAATTTATCAACCGGTAATATTACATTCATTGAAACTGTTCTTTTTAAACTTTGAGAAATAAAATTTACTTGTACTAATGCCATAATAAAACACCCCTTTACTCTTTTTAAATCTCATCAATTGACATATCTGTTTTATAATTATTTAAAACGTAATCATAAATATAAGCAATTTCACTAATTGGTATTGTTATATTATACTGATTAGCAATCGCTTTAAAGCTAATTCTAACTCCATTGATAAATTCTTGATTATTTTTTTCAAAATCAACAATATTAATATGTGAAACTATCTCTTCTTTTTTTATTAGACGTTCAATCAAACAACAAAGATGAATATTCAAACCAATAATAGTTTTTGCTAAAAAAGTAAAAACTTCCAATTATATAAAATGGATCTTTTCATAATTTTCAGATATTATATAAAATAAAAAAACACTAGACTAATAGCCTAGTGTCGCATCATCTAACTCATTTTTATTTACAAGATATTTGCTAGAAAGAGACTTATAATTAGCCACTACCATAAGTGGATTCATTTCATCAGTTTCTACAAAATCTTTATCATATTTATAGAAATACAATCTTAACATCATCATCGCTAAGATGTGATATTGTTTTTCTTCATTAGTTAGTTCCTCATAATTTTCAAAGTAAATATCTTCAATAGGTACTAAGTACTCAAATTTGTACAATTTACTTTGTTCTAGATAATTATCAATGATTTCATCATCGTTATCTACGTAATTAAAAAGATGTCCAAAGAACTCTGGACCATACTTAACTCTTTCTAATATCTCATTATTCATTAATTGATCATCAAAAGCATAACCTTTAAATGAATAATCATATGAGAATCTATTTTTTAGATAGGGTTTATATTTGCCTTCATCAGGAATATCAACCTTGTTACCATTAACATACATTTCTATTTCTTTATCAAATTTAAATGTTAATCCATATTCCTTTAAATAGTTTGAAAAACTATTTTCTTCTGTTAATAATTCTAACAGACTTAATCCATCATTATCAGTATCTTTTAATCTTCTAGATATACTATAGAAAGGCACTTTATCAATATTTCCTTTAAAATTTCTTTTTACAATATTGAAATAGCATTCATATAAATCATCAATATATAGTATTTGATGATCTTGTTGGAACATATAATAACCTGAATCTATAGTATCTAAAATTACTTGTTCATTTAATTTTAATTCGTTACATAACGAGTTTAGAATACTTTGATATGATGTAGCATTTAATTGCATTATTTCACCTCCATAATTTAGTATTATTTTAAATCATAAAACTCTTTCAATTCACTTTTACTTTTAAGAATTTCTTTTGTTAAATTATATGCTGTTAGACTTGATTTTTCTTTAAAATAAGGATTTAAAAATTCCTTTGAAGCAGGAAGCTGTATACTATCATCAATTGCTTTAATTATTTCATTGTATTCACAATTAATATCTATTACAGAATCTCCTCTTACTCTTCCTTTTTGTCTATCACCTATATTTATAGTATAAGCACCCAATGTAGGTACTTCAATTATTCCTGAACTTGAATTACCAATCAAAGCCACTGAGTGCTGCACAAGATAATGATAAGCATCAGGATGTAAATTTTCGTAATACACAGTATTTTCATAACTATTAACAAATTGATTTACCGCATTTCTAATCTCATTTGAACCAGTATCTGCATTGGAACCAATAAATACAAAAGTATAATATCCTATAAATTTTTTTAAAGCTTTTAATAAAGTTTTAATTTGCATATTTGGATTACTGTTAGTCAATGTTTCAGGATGAAATAGGATGACAAAATATTTTTTGTTAGGTAGATTTATCACACTTTCAGGTACATTATTGAGATTAACTGATTTACAATTTTCACTACCCATAGCCCCAATGTTGAAAACATTTTCAGGTTTTTCTCCTAATTGAATTACACGTTTTCGATATTCGTCAGTACTAGTAAAATGATAATAAGCCATTTTTGTAATTGAATGTCTTATAAACTCGTCATAATTCCCCAAAGTGATTTCTCCTCCATGTATATGTAGAATCCTTATTCTATTCATTGCAGCAGCTATAGATACACTTAACATTTCATATCTATCTCCTAAAATAATCAGTAAATCATATTTATTTTTTTCAAAATATTCTCCAAATTTTTCTAAAGCAATAGACATACTTTTTATTACTTTTGTATTGGATGATGAATCAAGATTCAAAAAAACTTTATCGGCAATATTAAAGCCATCATCTTGTATAATAGAATAATTATTCCCATATTTTTCTTCCAGTAGTGCACCAGTTACAAGTATATCTAACTGAATATTTGAATCTTCGTTTATGTATTCTAGATATTTTCTCACAATTCCATAATCTGCTCTTGATCCAGTTGCAAATGCTACTTTAAACATCATATTTAAGCACCTCTATCAATTTTTTTTCTAATAATTTGTATCCTACTTCATTAAGATGTAATCCGTCATAAGTATATTTACTGTTTAGCCATCCAAATTCATCATTTAAAAAATCTGTTGAAATTACTTCATCAGCTTTAATATTTTCCATAAAAACCTTATTACATTCATCAATTAGTTCATTATTTCTATCAATATATCCAAATACATTACTTATATTAATGAAAAATATCTTATCCGGATTATATTCTCTAATCTTTTCTATGCACTCATTAATTTCTTTACTAATTATTAATGGATTATTTTCATAGATAATTTCATTTGTTCCAAACATAATAAAAATATATTTGCCTAAGGATTGAAAAGATATTTTACTTAAAATGTTATTCATATAAGAACTTGCAGTGGCTCCATTAATTCCTAAGTTATTTATTCCTAAACCATTAATATTTTTTATTTCCCATTTATCAAAAAAAGAATGTCCTATTAGAGTAATTGGATTTTCTATCTTTGAACTAATATTCAATTCTTTTAAACGTTCTTTTACCAGTGCTTCATTTTCTGATTTCTTATTTCTTCTTCGTAATATATTTATTGCCAATTCGAAATCATTTCTTCCATCTATGTCGATTGAGTCTTCAGGATTCATAATATATGCAATTCCTTGTTTTCCAAAAAAATGTTTTACTTCTAAATATGTATCAATCTTTGATATAAAAATTGCACCATTGGGTTCATATTCTTTATAATCTTGTCTTTTATAATTTGAAAAATCTAGATCAAAATTTTCTAAACTTAATGATTTATTAATCGGTTTAATTAAGGCAGCAGATTTATGAGCTTCAGTAACACTTACTAATGTGTCGTATGAATCAATATTACCTTCAAATAATTCAATTGCTTCATCAATATGCATTTCATTTCTTAAAGGTGAAGTGGGTTGTAACAGAACAAAATAATCAAAATGATTAGTATCTATTTTGTAAAATAAATCCTTTAAAACATCATAAGTTGAAGATTTATCATTCGAAACACTTTCATCTCTGTAAATAACTTCAGCTCCATATTCCTTACCGATTAGCCCATATTGTTTTGAATCAGTAGACAATATTACCTTATCAAATTTATTACTTTTAATTGCAGCTTCTATGGTCCAACAAATTAATGGTTTTCCATATAAATTTAGTATATTTTTATTTGGGAGTCCTTTTGATCCTGAACGAGCAGGAATAATAGCTATTTTTCTCATTTTAATCCTCCCATCTGATTCCTGAAACCTCAATTAATTGATCTTCCTCAAAATCTTTTTCTGCTACTTTTCCTAATATATCATACCAATGCATGGGTGAAATGCCATTTCCCGGACGTTTACAAATCAAGTTTTCTTCTGTGAAGATATCACCTTGTTTAATATTGTTTTTTGCAATAATTGATTTTCTTGCTATTTTTTTATTTTTCATTTCTGAAGGCGTAACTTTTTTGATTCCACTACCTAACATTATCTCAGCTTTTCTAATGTTTTCTACCAATAATTTTAATTCTTCTGGAGTAGCAGAGGCTTTATGATCAGGACCTTCAAAGTTTTTGTCTAATGTAAAATGTTTTTCAATAAAAGTAATACCGTAAGCAACCGACATTGTACTAGCAACACACCCAACGCTATGATCTGAATAACCTATTTCATAGTCAGGAAAATGTTTTTGTAAATCTCTTATGGCACTTACGTTAACATCTTCATCTGGCGTAGGATATTCAGTGTTACAATGCAAAATAATTATTCTATTTTGTTTGTTTTTTTGTAAAATATCCAATGCCCTTTGAATTTCTTCTAATGTTGCCATTCCAGTTGATAGAATAATTTCTTTTCCTTCAATTTCAAAGTTTCCAATTCTTTCAAGATATGGAAGATTAGTTAACTCTCCTGAGGGGATTTTCCAGATTTTTTGGTTGTTTTCCTCTAAAAATTGAATTGATTCAAAATCGAATGGAGTAGAAAAAACTTCTAAATCTAATGATTTTGCATAATCTTGTAATTCTAATAATGCTTCATGAGATAATTCCAATTTTTTAGTCATTTCTAATTGATTTTCATTTTCACCAGTTGTTTTCTTTTGATATTCAGCTTTATCTGCATATTTTGATATTAAAAGACTTGAATTAAAAGTTTGAAATTTAACTCCATCCACACCACACTCTTTTGCTATTGAAACCATTTTTTTGGCTAGGTTCTTGTCACCATTATGATTACATCCTATTTCTGCTATTATTTTGACATGTCTCATATTCGTTTTCCTCCAATTTTTTTTATTACTGCTGGAACTCCAACAGCTGTTGCGTTATCTGGGATATCATGAATTACCACTGAACCTGACCCAATCATGACATTTTTACCTATTGTTATTTGTCCATTTATTACTGAGCAACTTCCAACAAAAGTATTGTCATTCACATGAACATCACCGTTTAAAACGGTATTTGTAGATATATTGATATTATTTTCAATATTACATCCATGTTCAATTAATGCTTTTGTATTAATGATGCAATTATTTCCAACATTTACATTACTATTAATAATTGCCATTTTACCAACAAAACAACCTGTTCCTAACTCTGCATGTGGTGATATAATTGCACTCTTATCTATAATGTTTATTATATTAAGATTTCTTTCTTTTAATTCTTTATACCATTTTGTTCTTTTTTGATTGTCACCAATAGCAATAAAATAAAAAAATCCATTTGGATTTCCTATTTTATCAATTTTGTCTGTAAGTATTGGGTATCCAAGATGATATTTCTCTTTTTTGAAATCATCTATAAATCCTTCAATTGTATATTCGTATAAATTAAGTGAATCAATAATTGATTTCGCATATCCTCCAGCACCAATAATGATAATTTTTTTCATTTTTACCTCCGTTTTATCCGTTACCTAAATCATTTATAATGATTATTTTTTAGTATGGGATTTCATCATAAAAATTTAAAGCTGATTTAGGTATTTTAACCCTTTTTAACAATTTAAGCTTAAACATAAAAAAAGTTACAACTTCAAACAAAAAATGTTTATAAGTTATTTTTTTATTTAAAGGTAGTATTTTTGTTACACATTTTCCTTTGCTTTCATGAGTAATGTTATCAATAACCTTTGCAAGTTTTTTATTTACTTTTCCATCTATATTCCCATAAAAGTCGTAATAATTTTTTTCTTTTATTTTATCAATTGCATTATTAATACATTTATTATCCAATTCATAAATAGATTTAATTGTAAGATAGTTATCAATCCCTTTTGTTTTGTATTGTACACCATTTGGTATAGGTTCAAAAACAATACCAGGTTTTCCTAAAGCATCACCTTCAAATATTGAAGTACTAGACCAAATAATTATTAAATCAGAAACTTTTAACCATTCGTATATAGAACCTTGACTTATTACTTTAATGTTTTTATTTTTAAAAATGGGTGCTGGTGTACCAGGATGATTTCTAAACACTACTTCTTTATCAAGAAAGAATGAATCTCCTAAACTATCTAATTCATTAACACTAATTTCTAAAGATTTTTTATCTTGATATAAATAATCATCTATTTCATCATTTGAATGTCCTCGAGATAGCCACTCATTACGTCGTATATCACTAAAATTTTGTGTCCATCCTCTATTATCTGCAAATAATATCCATTTTTTTTCTATGTTAAGATCATATTTCTTAGAAAAATCATTTTTACTAGTTTTAATATTAAATATTTCGTCATTTCTTGGGTTACCTATAACATAAATAAGATTTTCATCTACTCCATATTTAATTAATGTCTTTTTAAAAAAATCACCCCATGCTAAATGAAAAACATTATTTTTAGAATAAATCCCACATGGCATTAAGATATTTTCAGAAAAATCAGAATAAATTTGTTCCTGATGTAAATTCAAAATAAATGCATTTTTGTTATAAATAATAAATTTATTTAACATTTCATAATGAATATCATTGTATAACCATGGTGTTACAATACAGCAAATATCGTTTTTCTTAGAAAATCTAAAAGCTTTTATTTGTTCAAAATCAATATTGAACACTCCTACATTATACCCTAAATTAATCAGTTCTTTTTTTAGATAACTTATTGCATTTAATTCTCTTGTTTTATGTTGGTAAAAAAGTATAATTGATTTTTTCATGTTTTCCTCCAATTTTACTATTAATTTTTAATAATTTTGAACAATTAGTATTAAAAAATATAGAATACATACATTGTTAAGCATTGCTTAGCAATGAATCAATCCCATACAACGCGCAAATATAGTATCCTTATAATACATATAATCTCAATAATCTATGAACTAGTATAATAAATATTTAGATTTATTGTTTTTTATTAATACATTAAATTAATGTATTTGCCGATTATAACTTTATAAAATTTTATATATTATTTCCTTCTTATATTTTTTTAAGATATTTTCATCAAAATCTATAGAAAAATCTCCTCCTGCTTCATTTACATATTTACCTTTAATAGGAGTTTTTTTATTGGCATGGTGTTTAAACCACTCATATTCTATATCTAAATGTCCTATATCAATAGCTTGAATATTGTTTTTAGCTAAATCATACGCTAAAACTGTTGCTGTAGGGCCTAGGGCAAGTAACACTAGTCCATCAAATTCAATTCTTACAATAGCTTGCAATATATCATCATATTTTGAAAAAGCATTCTCAGCAGGAGCAATTATTCTTTTAATTGATAATGAATTACTCAATAAATCGTTACCGACACCAAATCGAGTTTTTTGACCTTCTACAATTAAGATATTTTTTTTATCCCATACTTTTTTCCATGAATTAAATTTATCAAAAAAATCAAGGTCCTTTTTTCGACCGTTATAAACTCTGGTAATTAATGAATCACAATAAGTTTTATCATCGTGTAACAAATCCAACCATCGATCTTCATATTGAGCTAGGTGTGCTGCACGAGCTTTTTTGAATTCACTGTTAAATTCCTTCATCTCGCTAAAATAGCTTGGTATTCCTATTAATAAGTTATCATCATCACTTTGAATTACTTCTAGTAATCGAGTACTCAATTTATAAGAATTTTCTTGTCCAAAATGGCCTTTAGAATCTCCATAAATCCAAGATACTTCACCATCACCAAATCGTGCAAGAGACTTATTTGTATTAATAAGCAACTTTAGCGTTTCACTATCTTCCATAATATGTATTTTTGAATAATCATGGCTAGTATAGTTATATCTAAAAGCCCTTATATTCATTACAGGAACAGCAATAATGTTATGATACAATTTAATGATAATAGTACCAATTTTAGATTTTGATAATGATTGTTTAATTTTTATTAAATTCATTTTTTCTCCTTTTTGTTTTCTTTATACAAAACACTTAATGCTTTGTTATTCTACTTATATAACTTGTTATGTATTGATCTTTTGTAAAGTATAAAAAGAGGACAGTTATAGTTAAATAATATAGTCCTCCAATAATAATGGATAATCCTATAGAAACAATTTGATTTTTGATAAAATACATTATAATAAATATAATTAACAACATTGATATACCTAACGGAATAAAAAATAAAATATGTTTTAAATAACGAAAATATGGAACTTCATTTATTGTTTTAACTGTTTGATATATAAGAACAAACAAATAAGATACAACAGTTGCAATAGCAGCACCAACTCCACCTAAAAATGGCATTAAAATTAAGTTACACACAATATTCAAAAGTGCACCAAACATTATTGATACTATATATATACTATCTTTTGAATACGGAATTATATAACACGTTCTAACAATGTTGCTGATTCCACAGATGAATATGTTAAACGCCAATATCGTTGCTATTTCTGACGATCTTATGTATCCATCACCTAAATACCAAGGAATAAATCTACTAGAAATTCCTATTAAGCCAAACATCAATGCTACATTTAGAATACTTGTGTATTTCAATGAAATACGTAAAATATTGCTTGAAGTATGATACTCGTTTTTTGCAACAGTATGAGATACTCGTGGTAGTAATACAGTATTAACTCCCAACATGACACTCATTACAATTGAGGTAATATTTTCAGCATAATTATAATAACCTACTTCCTCTGAATTTATAAAATAACCAAGCATAATTTTATCCATATATTGGTAAACTGAACTAGCCACTAGTGGTAGAAACAGTTTTAAATTAGGCTTTATGTGTTTAATTATGATTCTTGTATTAGGCAATTGAAAACCAACTTTTTTTATTACAAGTGGCCAAATCATCAATAAACTAACAATATTCCCAACCGTCATTATTAATGTATAAAATATAAGATCATTACTACTTCTAACAAATAAAAATAAACAAACGGTGGTAATAAATTTTATAGTAATACTTCTTATTGTAGTGAGTTTAAATTCTTCAAGCCCAAACGCAAACCAGTTAATATCAAATAAAGCGGAGAAAATGCATATAATTTGAATAGCATATATTATTGTGTTCCTTTTTATGAGAAATAGTACTATCAATATATATATGAAGACAAATATAAATGATAAGAAAAATTGCATATAATATATTTGCCAAAATGATTCCGTTAAAAGTTTTTTATCATCTTTATTCTTTGAAATTTCTCTATTCCCATAGTTATTAACACCTAACATTGCAAAAATAAAAAAATAATATGCCAATGAATTTGTCTCTGCATATATCCCTATATTTTTTGCACCTAATACTCGTGATAAGTATGGTGACGTAACCAAAGGTATTATCATTGTAAATAATTGATAAAAAGTAGAGAATAAAATATTTTTTTTCATATTTTTCATATTATCTTTCTCCCCCTACAAAAACGTTATTATCATCAGACAAAACAAATTCATAAAGAGACGTTCCTTGAATTTTGTAAAGCGAGTAGATACTAAAGGTATATAAAATTGCACAAAACAAAATAGAATAATATTTTTTCGATACTTTACGTACTGTAAAGTTATCCATTACATTTGCAAAACATATAAAATTCAATAAACTGATATTTCTAAACAATCTATAGAGATTTACATTTATCATTATCAAAGGAAATGATAGTACTAAGTACATATCTAATATTAAAGTAAATCTTAATAATTTCGTTTCTCCATAGATTTTATAACATGCAATTAATAGCAAAATATTTGCTGTATGCATTAAAAAGAAAATAATAAAGCCTAAATTTGTTCTTGAGCCAAAGTATTGAAGCATATTGTCATTAGAAAAATAAGACAATATAGCTTTAAGAAAAGTTAAATTATTACCCAAAAAGAACATAATTAAGCATAATAAGAATACAACTATAGAAAAATTTCTAATCATTTTGTAACTATGTTTTTTTTCATAATTTATGAAAACAAGTGGTATATAAAAAATCATTGTTCTATGAAACATGCACGAAAACAGAATGATTATAAATGAAAATATTCTTTTATTGTTAAAAAGCAGGTATATAGCAACCATTAAAATTGTTGATGCAATAAAATTCCTATACTGCGTTACATCAGCTACTAACTGACATACTGTGTACATCAATATAACAATATGTATATTATTCGTGAGTTTTTTTATAACATAAAAATTAATTGCATTTAAAATCATAAATAGAACAAAAATAAATTCCTTATAATTTAACCCAATATTTTTGAAGACATCAATTAGTACCAAAAACCCTTTTTCAAATGCTTCTGCATTAATATTATTAGTGTATAAAAGATAATAATTTTCATAATCACCTGTGTATACTGCTCCTCCCATGATTATACATAGTAAAAAGGCTGAAATAATTATAACGATTTTGCTATTTCTATTAAATATTAAACATGTAAAATTAATCAATATTAGAATAAGAAACATGGAAATAATCATTGTATATCACTCCCATCTTCTAGAAATCTCATAAGCCAACTGTCAACGTCATATTTGACAAGTTGTTCATTCACAGAAACAAAATCATTCAATTTAAGGAATTCTATGAGCTCATTTGTGTTATTTTCATTCCATATAAAAATGTTATGTTTATTAAAAAAATCATAGTTTTTTATTTCCTTAAAATTTGTTATAAGTTTTTTATTATTAAACATTGCTTCCAATGGTCTAATTGTTAGACCATAATTAATATCTTGAATTAAATCGATTACAGCGTGACTTTCGGATAATAAACGCAAATATTGATCATAATTCATATTGGAATTGTTTAAATTTCTGTTATAACTTCTTTTTTTATCAGTTATTAGATAAAAATAGTGTTTTAAATTATTTTCATCTAAATATTTTACCAACTCGTCCAATAATTCAATTCTTCCTTTATCTCTGCCTATAAATAAAACATCATATTGGAAGTTATTGTTATCTACGATTAGTTTTTTGTTCCAAACTTGATTATTATATTTTAGATTATATTTCTTACAATCAAACTCATTATAACTCCAAATTTCGCAATTATATTTTTTTAATTCTTCTATAGTAATATTATTGTTAGTGGCGATAGTATTACGATAATACACAATAATCTTAATCTGTTTATTTATTTTTCTTATTGTTTTTAAATAAGATATACGCAAATCAGAATCAAATATGATAATCAAATCAAATTGGTCTAACCTTTTTATCCATGAGTCAAAAAAGAATGTATTGAAATGTGTTCTTAATAATATTTTTTTGAAAATATTATTATTGTTATTTTTTAAAATACTATCTATTTCATAAGCACTAAATGAAGTATCATTTTTATCCAATTTAAATAAGATATTATTCCTATCATTTAATAATAATAAGTGTTTTTTCATACAAATTCCTTTCTATTCTTTAATTCAATTTTTCATACAAAGTTAAATAATTACTAGACATAACACTATTAGAAATAATATCTAAATTAATATTTTCATCATGACTATTGTTTGTCTTTACATAGTTTATAAGTTTTTTATAATCTTTTTTATTAATTATTGTCCCAAAATTTAGTTGTTTTACTATCTCGCCACTTCCACCAGTATCGTACGTGACAACTGGTGTACCACATGCAATTGACTCGAGATTTACAGTAGGATAATTATCTTCATATGTGGGATTAAATAATACTTCTGCACTAGTATAGAGTGCGACCAACTGTTGTATGTTCTCCGTCCTTTCAATACCTATAATTTTATTTGGTAAATTATCAATTTGATTTTTTGATAATCCTACTACTACTATTTGAATACTATCATCAACAATTTCAGATAATTCTATGAAATCATCTAATCCCTTTCTTCTATCCCAAATACTAGCAACACCGAGTATAATTTGTTTATTATGATGTATTCCATATTTTTTTAGAATTGAATCATCACCATCATTTTTATTAAAAACACATAAGTCTATTCCATTTGGAATAACGTATATTTCTTTGCTACTTAAAAAAGACTCTTTAGCCAACTTTGCTAACCAATTTGAAGGAGACACTATAACAACATTTTTTAATTGATCATAATATTCTTTCTTTCTTATATAGTTTTTTTCCGTATTTTCTAAGAAACTACTTTTTGGATAACTTGATTTTTGCATACAGTTTTTACATCCAGTTTTCCACTGTTCACATTTAACATAATCAAAATAGCAACAATGTCCTGTAAAATCCCAACAACTATGTAATGTGGAGATAAGTTGAATATTATGTTCTTTTATATATTTAAACAAGACTTCCATATTTATATAATATCCATATAGTCCATGTATATGAATTATATCCGGATCAAACTGATCAACTTTTTTTAAAAAAATATTTGTGCTTTTCTTTGACCAAAATGCTGTATTTCCAAATAATCTAGTCAAAGCGGCGTGTTTATTTACTTCAAAATCAGAACATATTTTTATCGTGTCTTCTATAGGCAGATCTCCAATTCCACCTCTGGCATAGGCAACCTTGCATTCATTTCCAGATTCAATTATACCATGATACAAGTCAGAAACTATTCTTCCAACACTTCCAGTTCCTATACGTAAATTAATTATTAGAACTCGCACAGTATCCCTCCCAACGGTTTGATTTATCATTATACTCTTTTATTATTTTGTTATTTCCTACAGCAATAGAATTATTTGGTATAGTTTTAGTAATGACTGAGTTTGCACCTATAATACACCCATCACCTATGTTTGCCCCAGGTAAAATTACTACATTCTCACCAATCCAAACGTTATTACCTATTTGGACTCCATTTTTCACTAATTTTCTTGAATTAGGAGAAGTACTAGGATTATCACAGTTTTTATCTTTATATATACCATGACTCGTATCACTAATAAAAACCTTTGAAGCAATTAAAACATTGTTTCCAATTCTCACATTTTCCAATGCAACAATATGTGTGTTATCACCGAATTGGCAATTATCACCTATAAATAATGTCTTCTTTATTCCATCAAGATCAAACCTACATCGATAACCAATTGTCAAACTTTCACCACCAACAATACTTTTTTTTCCTCTTATATAAACTGGTCTTCTTATTAATCTAGCACCAGGAAAAGTGATTTTTGTCAATAAAATAGAATATATATTCTTAACATTTTCAGAAAACGTATATTTATTTTTCATTATTATATACCGTTGATTCTATCTGTCTTATTTTTTTATCATCACCCCAGATAGCTTTTGAGTCATATGGTCTATCAGAAAAAACTCCATATTGTAATTTAATATCATAATTATTTTCTTTGATAAATCTTTCAACACGATCGGCAAGCTTTTCTGGTCTTCCCGAACAAATGTTGATTATCCCATTAATTTTATTTTGAGAAACTGTATCCGCAACCAGTTTCGAGAATAAGTCATAATTTAGAAAATCAAATTGATTTAATCCTAATGTAAATGGAAATTCTTTTTTGCCGGACAATGCAGCTTGAGTGATTTTAGAGAAAATAGAGCAGCCACTTGTACTATTACCTACAATATAGAAACCTCTTAACCATTGAAAAATAGTATTTCTATTTTTGCATTCTAACTCTACCATTTTTCTCAAAGCATCTTTACTAATACCATATAGACTTTGTGGATTCGTTGGTGTATCTTCTTTGATACTTCCTTCATAGAATCCTACTTCATGCATACTTCCTAATACAGCTATTTGTTTGATATTTGAATCAATCATTTTTTTCAAAAATAAAAAATGTCTTGGCAGATCATTTATATGATTGATTGAATTATGTACAAATCCATCTCTCCATGCTAAATGTAATAGAACATCTGGTGAATCATAATAAGCATAAGGATCATCTAATTCGAAAATATTTCCTAATTTTATATTTGCTCGTCTGTCAATTTTTTCATCACTAAAATCTGTAGCAATTACTTCATATCCTCTGTTAATAAGTTCGGTTACTATTCCTTGCCCTAGATAACCATTGGCTCCTGTAACTAAAATTTTCATTTTTTTCCTCTCTTTCAATTAAGAACATCTTTAACCCAATTTTCTAAAGAATATTTTTCATATATTTCTTTCGGAATAGGCATGTATGGTTTGTCAATAAATTGTTTATTTATTTCTATATTATTTCTATCTATTACTAAAATATTATTATTGTTATAAAAATCATACTCTTTAATATTTTCATTTGTCGTAATGATTTTTTTATTCATCCCTATCATTTCAATGGTACGCATAGTAAGACCAGTTTGCCTTGGATGTTGAATATCCAGAATTATTTTTGAATGTTCGACAATATCTGCAATATCAATGCTTGAAAGTTTAGTAAAATTAAAATCATTTTCTTTTGTTTCTTTAAATTCTTTTTTTAGTATTTTATATATTTTATATACTGCTCTACTTTGTAAATATTTAAACCAAAAAGTTTCGTACCCGTTATAATTACAATATTCATCAACAGCTTTTATAACCTTGTATCTGTCTGAGTGTATAGTTCCTAAAAAGCTTATATCATAATTAAAACTATTTGTTTTATTAAAATTCCTTTTATATTCATCACAATAGAAAAGAGGTCTAAATTTTAATATTGAATATTTTTTACAATCGTTTAGATCAAAAGAATATAATGAATCAAAATATTTAAATTTATTGACTATACCTGGTATGTTTTTTACAGAATCATATAGATATAGGCATAATTTTGCATTAGGGTATTTTTTTTTCATATCTTTTAAAATTTCTATTGGTGTCATATCACATTTAATAATTAAAATATAATCATAATCTTTATCAATATTCTCTTTTAATATTTGTTTATAATACGCTTTACTTTTATGCATAAAAATCTTTGGAGAAATTTTTAGAAGTGCACGATCAAAAGAACTAGTTACCGACCTTTCATCATACATATCTACTTTCGCTCCTAATGATATGATTTTATCTTTAATTTTGCTTTCATACCCAAAAAAAGCTGGTGAAAAAAACAGTATTTTTTTATTATAGAAATTTGAAGTTGGCATTTGCAATATATTATTTGTCATATTTTAAATCTCCAAATGCTTTAGACACTAATGATACTTTCCCAATTAATAGCTTTATAAATGGACTAGTTAAAGGTAAAAATATAACTTTCACACCTTCTTTGGCCATTTGAATTTGTACCATTTCATACGTACACATATAATTATCATTTTGTGGTAAATAGATATCAGTTTTACCATTAATAATTATTTCTTCTATTTCACTACATAATTTTTCAATACTAATAGAACTTCTTTCATTTATTATAATGGGAAAAACATGAAACTTTCTAACGGCATTAAAAAGTTTAGTTAAATTTCCAGGACAATTTTCACCATAAACCATCGGAGGTCTTAAAATTGATACCACAAATGAATTATCAGCAAGCTCCATAATTCCTTGTTCAGCTTGCAATTTTGCTTTCCCATAATTAGTGGTTGGTTGCGGTTTTGTTTCTTTATTAATTAATTCATTGCTATATTCTAATCCATATACAGACATACTACTCATAAATATGAATTGTTTTACGTTAGCTTCTTTTGCTTTTTTTGCCACTTCTATTGCTAAATCCCTATTAACTTCATAATATAAATGCTTATTTTCTTCGGTTTCTTTTTGATGAGCAATACCGGCTACGTGGAAAACTATATCGTATTTAGAAAAATCTTGTTCTTTCCAATTAGGATTCAACATATCTAATGTATCCACTTCATATTCGTTATTAGAATTATTTAACCATTTTTCTACTGATTCACCAATATAACTGTTAGCTCCAGTAATTAAAACTCTCTTGAGAGAAAGTTTTTTGTTCTCCTTGGTTGGTTTAAGTTCATCATCATTAATAAAATTATCTTGCAATTGCACTTTTCTTTTTTCATTTACATATGCAGTATATGCTGTATATCCTAAAACTAATGTGCCTAGTAATAATCCATTATGAGATTTTTTATTTTTCTTATCATCTTTATTCTTAAAATATTTATATGTAAGTCCTAAACCAGTAAGTCCTACTGCTCCAGCAGTACCGACTACCACAGCACCTATTTTTGCTTCTTTATCAATCTTTTCAGGGTCAACTATTTGTGTGTCTACTGTTTCTTCTAGTTCTCCGGTTCCACCTTCAACAACACCATCATGTAGTAATACTGAACCTATAGTTGCTAAGAAACATTTGATATCCATCATAAGTGACATATCATTTACATAATCACCATCAAATTTAGCTTTAACATCTATTTCTAATTCATCTCTACCATTAATTTGTGCCCACCCAGTAAGTCCTGGGGTGACATCATTTGCATGATATTTATCTCTTTCTGCAATTAAATCATCTTGATTCCATAATGCAGGACGAGGTCCGATAACGGACATCTTTCCAACAAAGATATTAAAGATTTGTGGTAATTCATCTAAAGAAGTTTTTCTTAAGAATTTACCTGTTTTAGTAATAAATTGATCTGGATCTTTTAACATATGAGTAGGCATATCACTAGGTGTGTCAGTTCTCATAGTTCTAAATTTATATATCTCAAAAAATTCTTTATTCTTACCCACACGTTTTTGTTTGAATAATACTGGTCCTGGTGAATCTAATTTAATAGCTAATGCTAATAAGCCTAGTACTGGACTAAGTACTACGATAGCACCACCACTTAAAACAACATCAATTCCTCTTTTAAGGGGCAGATATTTTTTTTGTTTATCAGTAATCATCTTTTTCCTCCCTATTTTATTTCACTTAAAAAGATGGTTATATTTGAGTACCATCTTTAATAATTTCATCTTTATCTATTTGTTTATTCATTGTGATTAAACAATGACTACCAATACTTACGTATTGATTTATAACTGTATTTGGTCTAATGACAGTTCCTGTGTTGACAAGAACACATTCATTTAATGTAGCATCATGATTAATAGTCGTATTAGCTGTAATGATGCACCCTTTACCTATTACTGCATTTGCTTCTATAACGGCATGAGGAAATAGAACACTTCCTTCACCTATAGTTGCATACTTTGAAACAACACTTGAAGAGTGTTGTAATATAGGTGTTGAATAGCCTAATTCTTTTGCTTGTAATAAAAGTTTATTCCTAACGCTATTATTCCCAATAGCAATATGAATATGAGTATACTCAGGATAATAAGAACTCATCTCATCAATAGATCCAATAACCTTACAATCATTAATAACTTTATTTATATTTTGATCATCAAGAAAAGATATCTTATTAAATATATTCATATCTCTAGCTATATCTAAACAACATCTTCCCTGTCCACCTGCTCCCACTATTAATAAATTCACTTCTTCACACTCCCTTAAAAAAAACTTGGTTCTTCACCAAATTGTTTCTTATATTCTTCTTGCCACTCTTGTCCTTTGTTATTCTCTTTTGGATTTAAGTTTATGATGATTTGATTGTTAAAAGCTTTAATAGATGTAATAGAGTAGTTGTTTGTTAATTGCTGATAAGCCTCTTTACCATTTGTATATTGGTATTGTTTATCATCAATAATACATATCACTTCTGATTCTATTTTTTCTAATATTTTAGTCACTCTTTATACCTCCTTTTTGAACATAAAAAAACAGGTTCATCGCCTGTTTAAGCCCCATATTTACTGTCAGAAGGTATAGTTCCCCCTTACCCCAAATAATCTAGACTTTATGTTCAGAACTAATGTGTTATCAAGTTAACCTGAGTAACACTTAATTCTTGCTTATAAGTTCAATTCCTAGAATGATCTTTCTATCAAAGAAAGGTAAATCTAGTTGTGCTGTACAATGATGTTTCATGACTCTGACAATATGATCTTGATAATGCAGTAGGGGACCTTCTGTTATAATCGTCTTACCATCTTCTTGGTAACCAACAGATACTCTAGCGACATTATCTTTATCTAATACATTATTAAAGAACTCTATTTCTTTTTCTCTTAAAGCAGATACTTCAGCATTCTCTAATTGTTTAATCAGTCCATCATTCTTATCTTTCATAGACAATAAAAGATCATTAAAATCATTTTGTTTTAAATCTGACTTTACAAAGATATAGTTATCAAACATATCTTTAGTAGTCTTTTTCTTTGCTTGCCTATGAAATACTTCAGTTTTAGGAATAAAAGCAGTAAGTTCTTTTCTTTGATTTAAATTAGATAGTATTTTATTAGTTTTATTACTGAATACATATAAGACATACCAGTTCATCTTAATAATCAATTGCAACAACAAGTTTTCCAGTAAGAATACTTGTATCCAGTGTTGCAAATCTTCTATATTTATCAACTTTTTTGATCATATCTTCTAAACCTACTAAAGGACCATCAGTGGGAACGAATCTTCGATCCACTATAACTCCTTTTGTATGTTTGACCGTATCAGTATTATCTAATAACTTTTCTAGTAAAGACTGTTCTTCACTAGTTAATGGATATGTATCTTTATACTCAAGTAAATCTACTAATCCATTAATCGTTTTAAAATACTCTTTAAATTGTTCATCAAAAGCTTCTTGATCAAGATCACTCTTGATAAATACATAGTCAAGATATATTTCCTTAACTATAAACTCAGCTGTTTCCCCTCTACCAAAACATCTTTCACTTTTCGGTATAAAGGCATTCATGTTCACTTGTTTGTTTAAAGTACTAACAAGTTTTTTAGTTCTACCAGTTTTGCATCTGGCTACGTACCAATACATTGTTACCTCCAACCCTTCCATTTTCGCAGAACACTATATTCTACGAACCGAATTATATCATAAATTGTTGTTGTTTCAAATAAAAAAGCGACGAATTGACAGTAATTATCAGGTATTTGAGCTATTAAGATAATAGTCTGTTTTATCTGATGATTTTAACAGTAAATAACTAATGTTTTTATAGTTCGATGTGTTTAAAAAACAAATTAATAATGAAAAAATATTTGAAAATCGTTAGATAAAATTAATCAATTCTTATTTTCATCATAATAAATTTATTTGTGTTAATCATTTTATCCAAAATTAACGATAAATGAAATATTTATTCTTTTTGAGATAGCAATAATAAATTGATATTCTTTTAAGATTCTAATTTTTTCGTAGAATATAGTGTTCTGCGAAAAATAAAAAAAAGCGCTTATTTATAGTAATTCACTATAATTGAGCGCTTTTTCTATATGTATATTTTCCTGTTTATTCAAGGACGTTTATAAATCACAAATTCCTTTATTTTCTCCATAAACACTATACCAGTCTTGATT